>SXGS01503455.1_pt1 | contig 40872 bp, 15 predicted proteins | sample 3174681 | NCBI WGS metagenome assembly SXGS01 (sample SAMN11356861, study PRJNA531348) | freshwater metagenome | isolation source: freshwater sample F1-80 | place: China: Fuxian Lake, Yuxi | collected 2017-12-25 | reverse complement strand
GGCCGAATCATTTCAGTACTCGTTGCCGAGAGCTGATTACTGATGGCTGGGGAATTTCTATCAGCGAACGTGGAAATGGTCAAGGCTACCACAGATTCTTAGATCCGAGATCCCTCTCGGATTTGGGTGGTATCGGAAACCCAAACCAACTGGGTCGACAGAATGTCAAGGCGGGAAGGCGGATATCGTGCTTGCAGAGTCTGAATTGTCTCAGTTTCCCTGCAATAATTTGGCTAAATCACCCTAGTCCTGTGCGGCATTGGAGCTGCTGGACGCGTCATCGGGGACCTGGCTTCTTTGGATCGCGTCATAAACTTCTCGGCGATGAACGGGCACTTCTCTAGGAGCTTCTACGCCGAGTCGAACCTTGTCACCGCGAATCTCCACCACCACAATAGTGATGTCGTTGTTGATGACGATACTTTCATTCTTTTTGCGAGAGAGGACTAACATCGGACCCTTCCTTTGGTGTGTGGCCCATGGCCGACTCCTACTGGCGATTAAAGCGAGTGCCATTTCTAAGGCATGCTCGGCGCGCAACAGGTGAGCGAAAATACACTTGACCCCAATAACACTTTGAGGCACCTAACACCACTCTACGCACAAACTAGTGTCAGTCAAGAAAGCAAGGGGCCTAGCAGGTTTTTTTTGCCGAAGTTTTTAGATTTTATTCATTTCAAGCTGATAACAACTAACAGAACCGAAGAAACCGGCGACCCGTTTAGGCGGCTTGTCAAGTCGTCAACGGCGCCAGATCGAGGCTGCGAATTCGACGTTAGAGTACGGTTAGCTTGGACGCCAATTCGACACGAAAAACCCGTGAGAACTCCTGCGTCAATTGGCTAGCCTAAGCAAACAAGCGAAAAAAATGAAACTCGTGGTAAACTTGCATGCCACTCGGGCATTCACCAGCTTTGCCGGAAGCAGATCTTTCGGGTTGATCTAGAGATTAATTCGTTAATGAGCATTGAACCAATAAAACGGATTGTTCCGCTGCCGGCAACCAATTGGCTGATCCATTTGGCGGTAATTTTTCTATTGGTTGGCGACGCAGCACCTGGAATCAACGAATCGCATTATCTGGTGAAAGCCAAACATGCATGGGATGGAGCCTTTGCTCCGGGTGACATATTCTTGGAATCGACCAACGCACATGGACTCTTTGGATTTGTGGCCGGTGCCATGTCGATTTTTTTTACGCTCGAAACTGTAGCTTGGCTCGGACGTTTGGCAGCTTGGGGAATCGCGGCGTGGGCTTGGATCAAACTGATGCAAAGCATGGCCATTCCGACGATGTTGTCGCCGTTGCTTCTGGCTGGTTGGCACCTAGCGGTTACTTGGGGGAATTGGGCAGGTGAGTGGGCGGTGGGTGGTTTTGAAGCAAAGTCGCTTGCGTACCCATTAGTAATTGCGTCGCTAGCTGTCTGCATCTGTGGGAGGTGGTCCATCGGCTGGATTCTGCTCGGCGCGGCAACGGCGTTGCATTGCCTTGCTGGCGGGTGGGCGGCTCTGTCAATCGGATTGGTATGGTGTCTTTTCTATAAGCTCGAAGCACCGCTACGTCAACAATTCCCTGCGATCATTCTAGCTTGTGCCATTGCATTAATTGGTATCGTGCCGGCAGCCTCGGGACTGACTGGGCACGCGGCACAGGGGCCGGCTCAAATACACACATTCATGCGATTGGCGCATCATTTGAGTCCGCAGCTATTTACGCTCGAGCGACACCTCGCCGGCGCATTCACCTTGGGAATGCTAGTTGTTGTAACCGGGGTCTTCCGCTGCTGGTTTTCTGATCGCTTGTTCTTGTCCAAACTCGACCATCGGCATAACTCATTCCTCACCATGTACGATGATTTCCCTCAACGGCGACGAGGAATCTTAATGCTGCTTCAAATTGCATGGGTGGCAGTAGGCGTTGCAACAATTGGAATAATAATCGACGTAATAATCGCCCCTGGTTTTCCAGCGTTTTCTGCCAGCCTGTTGAGATTTTATTGGTTTCGCTGGTTCGACATCATTGTGCCTCTAACGTGGGTGATTTCTCTTTGGTCAGTCGGCCTCGGCATTCAGGCATCGTATAATAGTTCCACTGAGCAACGTCGAGATCTTGACATAATTAGCCTTGGCGCTGGACCGCTTATCGTGCTTGGTTTGCTCTCTCTAACTTTATCAGCGAGGTTTTACTACCATCGGGTCAGCGATTCGATTCCTCCGGCGGATCGCAGGCTATTCGCACCGACACCCAACCTGGACACAATCGATCGACATCGCGTATTTTTTGATTGGCTAGCTGTTTGCAACTGGATTAATAACAATACGCCACCTGATTCGTTGTGGTTGACACCGAGGTATCAACAGACTTTTAAATGGTATGCAGGCCGCGCAGAAATCTATTCATGGAAAGATGTTCCCCAGGACAATCGTTCAGTATTGGAATGGTACGATCGATCGCGAACTTGCGCCCAGCCGCGTGATGCTCAAGGACGAGTGCGAGATTGGACAGCCGAAGAGCTGCGCCGCTTGAGTTCGAGATATGGATTTCGCTGGGTTCTAATTGATCGGCGATTTCAGCGGAGTCCGCCGCTACTTAAGTTGGTTTTCCCTGCGCATGATGCCCAATCAGGTGTCTCGGTCATCAACAGCACTTATGCAGTTTTCTATATTCCGCACGATTGAAATGTTCCTCTGATCTTAGCGCGTTATGTTTTTTGGCTGGGTTTCACAGAGTTGCCAGGATATCAAAGCATCCCCATTGACAGTGTGAACCGTTGCTTAACAATAGTGGTCCTGTCAAAGACGGCGAGCAGCGGTTCGTCGGTACATGTTGCGGGTGTGGCGGAATTGGCAGACGCGCTAGATTCAGGTTCTAGTGATCGCAAGGTCGTGGAGGTTCAACTCCTCTCATCCGCACTTCTTTTTTCCTGGGTTTTCGGCCATCTGGGCTAATACTCGTCTAACAGATGGAATCAGTTGAATCGGTAAAGACTAGTAAACTAGCAAACGTTGCGACGAGGAATTGATCCCGCGCTGCCGGTTGTGAAGCGTTCCGGTGCGCTGCGTTGTTAGTCGCAGTCGCTGACTCCCAGCAATTTGTTTTTTAATGGAGAGTTTGCCAAATTGCTCATCGTTGGATTCCCTTCGTTTTTGGGTTGTACTAGTCGCTGAACGACCATCTGCATGAGTCGTTGCAGCGCCTCCTGCTGCCGATGGGGCATCAGCCAAGTCTACAACTGCTCCAGAGGCACGACCTCCTTACCGGTCATCCACAGGATCGGAGATCGTTGCGTCTCGAGGTGGACAGTTTACATTGTTTCCCACATCCCGTATTCGTCTGAGAACAGGCTGTCAACACCATTGGCAAACTCTTTGCTTTGTACTTTTCGCGATTGAGCCATTGAGGAGCCAGCCAGGAGCCAATCAAGTTCATCGATGTTGTCATTCAACGCTGGACCGCTAACGGAGTTTGGATCACGTTCGCCGGGCGCCTTGACCGCCAGGGACAAATCCTCAGGCTGAACGGCTTTAACTTGGCTCGGTGCCAACGTGGGCTTCGAATCCAGGTTTCCATTCGACGGGACGGCCCGTTCCATGCTCTGTGCGTGCTGGGCAAATGTTGAACTGATGGCCTGTATCTTCAGCGTGGACCTTCCATGAACGTATACGTTGAAGAGCGTGCCATTGATCGATTGATCGGCGACTTGCCTCCAGCCGTTTCCGAAATTGACGGTATCGCCCCGATTGCGACGTACAACGAGAGTGTTCGTCTCGCCAGACACGGCATTTACAGTGCTCTGGTCGAGTGTGAGCGAATTGTTGCCATTACCGGTGATGTCAATTGTTTCCAGCCCGGTTAAACGATCGGGTGCGACTCGAGTCAAGTCCAACGACAGTCCAGCCCCGGTCAATCGCAGTGTATCTTCGCCGGTTCCACCGATAATGCGCGCCAGAACTGGATCACCGATGACGATCAAGTCTTCGCCGGTGTTGCCACTCACCAAGAATTGATCTCGCATCGCGGACGCGTTGATGACGTCATTGCCTGCTCCCGCGTCTACCTGCGTGAGCCCTCGAGGCAGACTGTGCCGCAGCATGATCGAGTCGTGACCAGCGCCGCCGAGGACATTCATCCTTGGTGCGATGACTTTGCCTGCCGTAATGATCTGTCCACCAATCGAACCGGCGCGTGCATTGGTCCCAGCCTGGAGATTAATTGGCCCATCGGCTTGGACTTGGCTGGAGGGTGCAAACTCGATGTCGGTTCCCGCCATAAGAGTCAGGCCGCCTTGAGCCACTACGTTGGCTCCGTCGACCAATTCGACCTTACCCGAGCCGGAGATACTCACCACACCGACGTTGCTGTTGACAAACTGGATCTTCAACCCGCCGCATGCGTTGTGTACGTTCGTGCCGCCGGGAGCGGTGAATGAAGTGACTCCGGTGGCACAAATCTCCAGCGCGTCGGCGGCTTCGCCAACTCGAACAGTCGGAGCGCTGGCGGCAGTTAGCGTCAGGTTCTGGCCGCTGATGTTCACGGCCGCGTCATTCTTGGCATCGACAATCGAGCCACTGGAAGTGGCCAGTGTTACGTGTCCCAGTGACGAACTGATCATGCCAACATTCATGTCGCCGGCTGTTTCGATCAAGTGGATATTGCCGATCGTGATCGCGTTGACTTCGGAGATTTTTCCGACGGCAGAATTGATGTCCAACGGATTTGCGGCCGAGCCGATGGCTCCGGTAGCTTGCAGGGTTATGGCATTGCCACTGATGTCAGTAAGGGCGTTGCTATTCGCGTCTGCAATATCGCCGAATTGAGTGGACAGTTGTACGTTGCCAGCGCTCGAAGTAATCGAGCCGACTCGCAAATTCCCCACAATTTCCTTGACCTGGATGTCACCGTCGGTTGCAACGAAGGTCGCGCCGCTGAGCGAATTCGTATCGGCGTCGACACGTACCTTACCGCCTACACTCGACTGGCGACGAACCCGAATATTCCCGTCCGACGTAATCTGATCGAACTTGTAGGTGGCATCGGTGGCTTGGGTTCCCGTACCGAAAATCCCCAGCGGATACTCGGAATCTGGTCCGCTGCCGTCAGGCCTGAAGTGGTTTTCGTAACCAATTGGAGCCGCTGGAAGAACCGCAACGTCGACAAGCAGGCTGCTGCCTGGATCGGTCGTTTCCTTTACGGCCGGTCGCAACAAGACATCCACGCCGTCACCTTCGATGGGGCCGACGTCAACGACAAAGTTCGAGATGCTGGGATCGCGGTTGATGCCGAGCACATCGAGGCGCACCGAACCGCCGGCATTGAATCCAGGGGCTGGCGAAAGCGCGGCTGGGTCCTGTTCCGGTCGACCTTCGCTGGCAACCAACTCGATGCGCAGTCGTAGCACCGTGTCACCAATCGTTCCTCCGGCCTCGACGTCCAAGACGTTGCTGCGAACAATCGCTTGCAGGTTGTTTTGGATGACGTCGCCGCCAACGTTTTCGATTTCCGTTGTCCCGATCGGGTTGTCTATCAATCCGGAGAGAATGACATCTGCGGAAGAGCTTGGACCAAGTTGGAGAATCTGAATCTTGCTCGTAGCATAATTCTGCAAGATGTCGAATCCGAAAATATCCTGTGGCGGTTGGCCAGGAAACGCGACGCTGATTCTCTCTGTGTCGATTGTCACGTCGGGCTTGACCGACTTGTTGACGACAAGAATATCGCCAATCACAAGATTCTTGTTGGAGTGATTCTCGATCAGGACCGCGTCCATCGTTTCGTTGAACGTAATGTTGAACGGATCGGTCCCGGCAGAAGTAGCCTCGGATTTGACGTATCCCAGCGGTGCGCTGTCCGTGGTCGAGCCTCCACCATCTGACGCACCGTAGGTCACTGAGCCGAGAGAATTGGTTTTGAACGATGCCGTGCCTGGTTGGTTGTTCACGATCGGACTGACGACGATGTTCGTCGCCGCTGGATCGACGTTGCCGTTGGGCAGCATCGGCGAAAAGGTCACGCCTTCACGCTTCAACACGGTACCATCGGGAGCGATGATGAGCACAGCATTGCCGGACGTGAGGACGACATCGGCATCGAACGTAATCGTGCGGTCCGGATCAAAGTTTCCTCTCTCTTTCGCGCCATTTGCCGTTCCCGTGGCCGTCGCGTTGGTATGGAAGGGGCTGGATCCGGTGCGCCCGAGTGCCTCGACGGAGAGTTCATGCGTCGTGATCAGCGCGCCTGGATCGGTTTCCACCAGTGAGTCCGTCTGCACATGTCCGATGGCATCCGAAGTCGCTCCGCCGACGCCGTCGACCTTGGAGACAGCATTGGAGTTGACTCGGACTTTCTTCGTTTCGGCGCGAAGCGAGACGGAGTTTTTTCCAGTCACTTGCGCACCGCTCAAGACATTGACTATGGCGTCGTCGTACAGTTCAACGCGTGAGAGAGCATCAATATCGGCAGCCCCTCCAACATGAGCGTCAGAGATCGACTCACCGTCGCTGCGCTCGATGGTGGCAGCTAGGTTCACCGATTGGCCGTCAACCGTCGCGTTTTGACCAATTTCCGATTTTGTCGAGCCGAAGATCACTGCACCGAGCAATCGACCTCCGACTTCCAAATCATCCGCGTCGACTCCGGCGTTGGCGTTTGCCCCAACGTCGAGACTACCGGCGTCGGCATCGGCCGAAGAGACGGCCTTCGAATCGGACGAGCTGCTCACGTTAATCGCTTGTTCAGCAGCGAGTTTCGCGCCGTTGCCGACGATCGCATGTGTCTTGTGGTCGATCGAGGCTTGAGATTCCGCGCGAGCGTCGCTGTTGAACACAGCACCTGCTCCCGACTTGGCGTCGGCATCACTGAAGTTGGTCGAGTTTGCAGATAGATTCAAGTTTCGAGCGGCCTTAACTTCCGCATCGGACTCAACGATCGCCTTGCTGGTGTCTTGAATGTCAGCTTTGACGATTGCACGACCGTCGCTGGCTCCCAAACCAAAGGCGTCGTTATCCGCTTTGGCAAACGCGTTGGTCTTGGAGTGCGAGACAATGAATACGTCTTGACCGGCCGATACGCTCGGCACGTCGCCTGCCGTTCGTTCGTGGACGATCGCCTGCACTGTGGGCTTGGCATTTACCGTGGCTTGTGTGCCGGAAATGCCCACGATACCGCCGACCGATCCGGAGGACTCAGCGCGAGAGGCTCCCGAACCATCGACCGGCGTGGTTTGGCCAGCGAGCGCTTCGATCTTTACATCGCGATTCGCGTGAATTTCTGCATTGACGCCAACTGAACTTGTAACTTCAGGCGCCAGATCGACTTGTGACTTTGAATCGCCGATCGCTGCGCCACCGAAAGCGTTGGCTTCGGCTTCCGCGTCCCCTTCGCTGCGCGCGTCGGCGGTGACGCGAACATCTTGAGTGGCGCCTGCGTCGACGTTGTCTCCGAGGTAAGCTTGGACCAACGGTTCGATATGTGTCGCGGCAACGGTCGAGTTAATGCTGATCAGACCACCGCCGGTGCCGATGACATCGCTCTTGCCGCGATCATTGCTGATCGATTCGACGACGATGTCAGTGGCCGTTAACGTTGCGTTGGCTTGGACGCCGGCTGTCGTTTCATTGCCCGCGGTTGCGTTGGCCTTTACGTCGCCTTTGCCGAGAATTCCACCAATTGCGACACCGTCGGCGGTTGCATCCGCCAGGTTCGTCGAGTGGGCGAGCACCGAAATGTTTCCAGTGGCTGTGATGGTTGCATCACCAACAACACTCGCAACCGAGCTGACCGCGTCGGCGTCCGATTTCGCGCCCAAGATTCCGGCGATCAGTGCGCCACCAGCGGCACTCGAGATAGCCGTGCTGAAGTCGGCTGAGTTTAGGGCTTCAATTTTGACATCTTCGCCACCGACGACCGTCGAGCCATCGCCGATCGAAGCGCGGAGCGTTTGGCCGAGAATCGATTGCGCGTCGGTTCCACCGCTGGCGACGCCGCCAGCGATCGTGAAACCGTTAGCGGTTGCGGTCGCGTACGCGTCGGTCGATTTCGCTCGAACAGCGATGTCTTTGGGAGCGCTGACATTGCCAGCCAAACGAGCGCGGACTTGAGCTTGATTGTCGCCTGCTGTGGGTTGGATCGATGCATGCACTTTATTGCCGGTCACGGCGAAACCGATTCCGCCGCCAGCAACAGTCGCGTCAGCCGTTGCATGGCTGCCCTCATCGTGCGCTTGAACCCGGATGAAGCTATTGTCAGAGTGTAGAGAGCCATCCGCCATGGCACGAGTGGATCCTTCAACTTTGGAGGTCGAGAAGACGCTACCTTCGGCTCCTAATAATGAAGCCGAAGCACCGATGCTCTTGGCATCGGTAGTGCTAGTCGCACTCGACTCAACTCGGATGCTGTCGTTGGCATTCACGGTCGAATTCTGTACCAGGGCCAGTGTATCAACGTCGACGAAGGCCAGCGTTTCGGCAGCACTTCCGTTAGCCAGACCGATCGAGGTCGCTTGCGAAGTGGCTTTAGCGGTATTCGTCGCATCGGCCAGCACATCGACGGCACGACCGGCCTCAATCGAGGCGCCGGACAGCACACGAGAGGCGACTTCACCGAGGATGGTCGCTTCCGCTCCGGACGCGCCCTCGCCGAAACCCACCACACCGATCGAGCCTCCGGTAGCAGTGACGTCGGAATCGGACGTCGCTTGCACCGTGACGTTCGTGGCGGTCGTCACCGTTGCGTCGCCGACCTCGGAGACCACGTCCATGTCGATTTTGCCTTTGGCAGAGGCCGCGAAAGCGCCAACCAGACCGCCGCCAATGGCCAATCCCATCGTGTCGATCGCGCCAAGCTGGTATGAGCTGACCGTCAATGACTCCGCCTTGAGTTGAGCGCCAGAAGCAATATCGCCAACAACGCTGCCTTCGATTTTCGTATCCGAAGTTCCGGCTCCGTCACCCAGGAATCCGCCGGCCGCGATAGACTCGATGGACGAAGTGGCCGAGTGCGAACCATAGGCGCTGACGAGCACCGCGCCCCGCGCGTCGACGTCCGCCGTTCCGATATGCGCATTGGTGTTTGGTTTGATGAGCGTGATGTCGGTCCCGTCGGTGACTCCGCCGAATGCCGCCGCGTTGGCGACGTCGAGATCGTTGACGACTTCGTTGACAGTGGTTGCCGCAACGGTCAAGCTGCCGACGGCTCGTTGGCCGCCAATCACAGCGTTGTCGCCGATGACAGCATTCGTGTTGGCAGTGATCGTTGGCGTAACACTGATCGAACCGGCAGCGGCGAGTGCGGCACCGCCGAAGCCCTGGGCTCTCGATTTCGTGTGAGCGACTTGAGTAGCGGAGACTTCAACCACTTCACCGCGAATGATTTCGGCACTGTTTCCAATTCTCGCGTCGGTATCGCTGCGGAGTGTTAGATCGGCCACGTTCGAACTGAGTGCAACCAATCCCGCGGCTCCACCATAGCTGACAATGTCAATGGGCGTAGCCGAACCATTGGCGTCCTCAGCCACGATGCCGATGTTGCCATTGGCTTCAACAGTATTGAAGTTCCCGAAGGTTGCCTGAGTTTCATTGTTAACGATAGACTGCCCAATGCGGGCACCTTTGCCGACCAATCCGACGACGTCCGTTCCGACCTTCTGCTTGATTACGTAGTGGTTCGATGCATTTACATTAAAGTCACCGCCGGCACTAACGTGCGACTTGGCCGCCGCGTTGGGCGCGTTGGCAATGATCGCGCCGGTAATGCGATCGTACGAGTCCGGCGTTAGCGCTTCAACGACACTCGGATCGGCGAGCGCACTTACCTTCTGCGCGGCCTTTTGGGTGATTCCATATGAAGGCGAGCCGACTTTGTCGGGAATTCCCAACGTGACGTCTGGTGTCGCGGCCGCGTCATTGGTCTGATCTTCCAGGCTGCTGTTGTTCTCGTCGACGTTGAGGAACTCGATCAAGATGGTACTGATCTCGGTTGCCGTCGGAGCACCCATTGTTAGCAGTGACGTTGCACCGGACAGCCCGATCAAGCCGCCGCCGAAGCCGGTAACTTGCGAGTCGAGATTGCGCGTGCTGTTCGACGTGATCGAGACGTCATCGGTGGCGTGGATGGTTGTACTGCTGCCGACTTCCGCAACAGTGCGGTTGCGAATGTTGCTCGATTCGACCGCAGCACCGATTCCCGCGATACCTCCGCCGGCCTGAGTGCCTTGTTTATTCGTGATATCCGCTTGATCGTTGGCGGAAATAGAGACCGTTTGTTTGAAAGGCAGACCGGTGCCGATCGGAGGCGCGGAATTGAGCTGCGAATGGAAGTCGCCATCGCCGACAGTTGCTTCGGTTGTCGATTCAATCGTGTTGATGACGACGCTGCCCGCCATTCCGGCCAGGCCCCCAGCTCCAAGTGCATGCATTTGGGTATTGATCGATTCGTCGCTGTTGGCTTCGATCGCCATGTCGCCGGCGGCCCAAAGTGTTCCTCCGAGTACTTGAGCTTGTACCGTGTTTTCGATCATATTGAAACCGGTGGCCGTGCCTGCACCGAAACCTCCGACGCTGTCCGTGCTAACTGTGCCGTCGATGGAGGCTGTGTCACTGGCAGAGATCTTCAAATCACCCTGTGTTGCGTCGCCTTCCAACGAGGTGACTTCCGAGTCGCGTACGAACGCTTGATTGGTCACAGCGATATTCGCCACCGAAGCCGAGTTGCCGACCGCCGCGGGTCCGCCGGTGATGCTCTCAGCGTGGTAGTCGACGTGTTCTTTCGACACGGAACTTACTTCGATGTTCTTGCCGAAGACTGCGGATGGCCCAAAACTCAAATCTTTGCCGGTCTCATCATTGTCGGAAATGAATGCGCGAGTTTGGCTAGTAATGTCCACTCGGTTAATTGTTCCGCCGATGCCCGCAAAGCCTCCGGAGACGCCTTTGGCGAAGGTGCGCGACAGTTGATCCGAGTGGGCGCGAACTATGACGTCGTCGCCGGGTTTCTGAAGCGTGTTGACTTCTGAACTGGCGATGAAGGCTTCCGTCGTGTCGTCGATCGTGTTGATGACGTTCGTCGAGTTCAGTCCCACGAGGCCACCGGAGGAATTTTCGCCCCGTACGGTCATCGGAAGCTGCGGCCCGCCGCCGTCGAAGTCGTCGGCCGGACCGGCGCTCGAATGAGCAATCACCGCCAGACCGTCCAGCGATTCAAGCGATTGATTGCCTGCGCTATCCCATTTACGAATTTGCAGGCTTGGGCCTGAGCCGCCCGCGATGACCTTGGAGTTCTCGTCGACAAAGGATCGCGTTTCGTTTTCAAATGTGTTCACGACGATCGTACCACCACTGCCGACCAACAGGCCACCGGCACCGCTGGTGGTGTTTACCGACAGCTTGTTGTCACCGTTGGCTTGAACCAGAACGTTGTTTCCAGCCTGGACGTTGGCTTGCTTTGCAATCGACGCTTCGACGTCGGTATCGATCGCGTTGACTGCGGAGTTTGCCGTTGAACCGCCGCCACCACCGATGTTGACACCAACCGTCGTGTCATGAACCGTGGCGACCGAGTCAGCAGTGACGAGGACGTTGCCTTGGGCCTTGACGTGAGCAATTTTGTTGATGGACGCTGTGACGCTATTTTCGACGCCATTGAACGTCATCGCCGCGCCGGCAGCTCCAGCAGCCGCGATTTCAAGTTGATCGACGACGGCGGTGACTTCGGTAGTGTCTTCCGCATGAACGATGACATTGCCCGTACCCGGGATGGTTGGATTCACAAAGACGTCGTTGGAGATTTCGGCGGTCGTCGCGTTGGCAACATCGTTGACGACCTTGGCCGCGGCAAGTGCACTGCCGCCCGCCACCAATCCGTCAGCTTGACCGGAAACAGTCGTACTCTCGATAGCCTGGATGCTAACGTTGTTCGACTCATGAATCCCGGTACGGATAGCTGCGGTAACTTCACCGCCGATCTTGTTGACCACCTGGCCTTCGCCGTAGGCCGCACCGAACAGTCCCAATGCGGCGCCGCCAGAGGTTGTGTTCACGGTCGAAACGTCGCTTGCCAAAATCGTGAGTGAACTCGGCGCGGTGACTGCTCCGCTGACCAGGGCTTCGACAGTTGGTTCGGAGGTAGTGGTGGCCGATGTGCCTCCCTTGGCACCGCCGCCGGAGACGGTAATCGAGTTGGCGGCGGCCGTAGGAGTGTTCGTGAGGTTGGCAATCACGGATACGGAGTCCGTCGTCTTGGCCTTCGTATCCACGTTGGATATCAGCGTTGGGGAGCTGATGACGTCCGCGGAGACTGCCGTACCGGCGGCCAGCAATCCACCGGTGGAGCTCGTGCCAGTCGCGGTGACGCTGTTCGTGACATCCGAGCTGACCAACAGCGAGTGGCCGCGCAGGTCGGCCGAGGCAACTGCGCTGGTCTGACCGTTACCCGTAGCGGTCGTTGTTACCGCGCCGAGACCCGCCAGTCCGCCGACCGCGCCACCGGAACCTGTCGATTGAGATTTGTTGTCGGCCAAGGCGGTGATCGAGATCTCACCGTCGGCGAGAACGAAGCTGCTGGAATCGACCTTTGCCGCCACGATGGGGCTGGCCGACGTGGAGACGATCGCGCCGGCTCCGCTGAGGCCGAGCGATTTGGCGGCGGCGGTTGCGTTGGCAATCGCGTGGTTCTTGGCGACAGCGGAAACTATCAGTTCGTCGGAACTGTCGCTGCCCCCTTCAAAGTTCACCGTCGTGTTTCCGTCTGCGGTCGCGTGGGATTCGCTGATACCTACCGATGAAACCAGCCCAAGAGAAACGGCCAATCCGTCAGCGTTTGCGATGTGTCGCCCGCGTGAACGAACGGTGATATCGCCGGAGGTTGAATTGAGCTGAGCCTCATCACCGACTTTCGAAGAAACGTTTTTGTTCGCCCCGGCAGTCGAATTGGTTCCCGTTCCCGCACCCAGACCTGGGAACGCCGAAGGAGCTTCTGCAACCGCTTTGGCTTGGCGAGCTTCACCGAGATCTTGGTTTAAGTTCGCTTCGACGGTGATGCTGCCGGCTTCAATTGTCGCTGCAGCAGCCACGTCGGCTTCCACATTTCCTTCCAGCGTGGCTGTTGCGAGACTTGCGCCGGCGGCGAGAATTCCACCTGTCGCCGTAAAGACGTCGGCCAAGGCTTCGTGTTCTGCTACGGCTTTGACCGTGGCTGAGCCGTTCACGTCGATAGTGGCACCAGCTCCAACGTATGCTTCGACGTCGTTCTTGACTTTGGAGAATGCGAAGTTCGCGCTGACGGCGACTGCGCCGCCGGCGACGGCAATGGTCGTATTGTGAGCGTCGATCGTCGAATCGGCTGTAACGCTGAGGCTGCCGACACTCTTACCCGGCAGTTGGCCGATTTGGGCGCCGCCGAGCACGCCGGCCGCCACTGTTCCCTGTGTATTCAGTTGTGTAACTGAAGCGCCGGCAGCGACTCCACCTGCGACCAGTGCTCCCGTGTCCAGCGTCATATCCTGATCGGCGTCGGCCAGTACGGTAACCGTCGAAGCCCAGTTTACACTGCCGATCACGGCTTCAACTTTGCTGGAATCGTGAACTACAACGACCGCACCGCCCAACGCAACGACTCCAACTGAACCTGCCAAAGCGAGGTTCTTCACGTCTTCGTCGAGTTTTGCCTTAACGTCGACTTGGTCACCAGCAGAAAGAACGCCGCCGGAATAGGCTGTCGCATTGGCCGCCACGCTATAGACGCCAATCGAGGCACCGACGCCCGCCAGACCGCCGGCAAAGCCCCCGACGAACGCATCGATTTCCATGTCCTCGTTGGCCTGGATCGAGATGTCATCTCCGGCAGTGACGATGGCGAAGTTTTCAATCTTGGCTGTCGTGCCCGCGCTCGATTCAAGACTGTTAATGCTATCTTCGAGAATCGATTTGGATGGCGCTCCCGTCTTACTCATTAATTTCGCAGCGGCCGTCGTCCCAATTTCGTTGACTCGCGACGAATTGCTCTTGGAGTTCTTCGGATCCTTGCCGAACTTGGTAAGGCTACTCGCGATTTCATTGCTGCCGGCTTCTGCTTGGTCGGTCGCATTGCCTTGCGCCGAGGCACCATTACTTCCATTCAGCGCATTAGACTGACTTCCCTTTTCGTCCGAGTAAGTCTTGGTAAGTGGTGTTCCAACGGACCATACCGATACCGCAGCCGTGAGCCCTACAATTCCACCGGCGCCGCTAAACGTATAACTGTCGAGGTCCTTGATGCCGAGCGAGTTGACTTCGACGTCGTTTGCAGCCGAGACATGAGCCTCTGCGCCGATGCGAGCGAGCGTGTCATTCTTGAGTGTACCAAATTCGACGGCACCGCCGACCGCCCCAGCACCACCAGCCACTGCTCCAGCGAAGGACGTAACGTGAGCTTTGTTGGCCGCGTTGACGTAGACGCTCTGATTCGCATGGGCGTCTGCCTGGTGCATTTGATTGATCACTGCATCGTCGCCGATTTCCGCCGCCGTATCGGAGTTTATCAGTGAAACAGCCACACCGCCGGCCACGCCGACGAATCCGCCACCGGCAGCGATTACCAGGTGCAAGAGATCTTCCGTCGAGCTGGATTGGACGACAACTCCGGCAACTTTCGCGGCTGAGAAGTTGTCGCCGTCACCGATCATGTTGCCGTTGTAGATTCCGCTGACGCCGGAGCCACCGAGAGCGTCGACGGTCGCTCCATCGTCGATCCAAGCTTGTGTTTCCTTGTTCAGCGACAATACTCCCACTCCAGCGCCGGCTCCGACCATGCCGCCGCCAGCACCACCAGCGATCACGTCGATGTCGGAGTCGTCTGTGGAGAGGACGAGCACATCGCCTTCGGCAAAGACCGTGGAATTCACGCCAATCGCCGCATTGGTGTGGTTATTGAACGACAGAACGCTGACTCCTGCACCGATGCCCACAGTTCCTCCGCCCAAACCAGCGCCAACCAATAAGATATCTTCATTTGCGTGAGCTTGTACGGACACATTCTCGCGGGCATTTACGATCGCCGGTGCCGTCATCGAGTTTACCGCGTCCCAACCGATGTAGGCTTCGGTGTTGTTATTCAGAACCGTGACGCTAACGGCCGGAGCAACGCCCGCGCCTCCGCCAACGGCGACAGATCCCGCGAAGGCGACGTGTTGAAAGTCATTTCCGGCGGCGACGTGGACCGATTGGTCGACATGACCGGTTGAAGTGTCTTCGTTCATTGTGGCCTCCTGCCCGATGAACGCTCGTGTGTTCGCATTTACCACGTTGACACCTGCCGATACGGCAACGGCGGCGCCCGAAGCTCCCGCCAAGCTGAATGAGTAGTCCTCGATGTCGTCGCGGTTGGTGGCCATCACGGCGATTCCGCGAAAGCCGTTGATCGTCTCGTGTCCGAGCGTGCGCTGGCCATTGAGCGACTCATCTTGAGCGTAGGGTTTTCCACTCGGATCCGAACCGGCGTCACCGAGGCTGGGCAGACCGATTTCGCCAGAGGCCTGTAGATTGCCAACGCTGGCGGTCATCGTTGCAGTGTTGTTCGATTCGATTCCCGGCGTGCTGGAGTTCGATGGAGCGATGGTGGTTACGAAGCGGCCGGTGCGCACAGTTGTGCCCGTCGATTTACCGTCCGCAGTAACTTTGGCTCCTTGGCCGATGTAAGCTTCGGTGGTTTTGTCGACGGTGGAAACGGCTGCACCCCCTGCGATCGCCGCGCCACTTCCGACTGCGAGGACGCCGACAACTTTGTCGATCTGAGTTTGATCGTCGGCGGAGACAATAATATTGCCGTTGGCGTGAATGCCGTTGGTCAGTGAATCGTCTTTGGCAGAATGGCCGCCGTCAATGAAGGCCTTTGTCTTGATATCCAGGACGTGAACTGACGCGTCGACCGAAACGCTCGCTCCACCGCTGGCTGCAACTCCGGCCGCGACGGAAGTGATATCTTCGAGCGAATTGGCAACGACGAAAATATCGCCTTCCACTTGTGCTTTGACTCCCTTGCCGATGGAAGCGATCGTGTCCTTGTTGAGCGTGCCGACGTCGGCACCGATGCCTGCTCCGGCAGAACCGCCCGCTGCGAGAGAACCGCCGACCGAGACGATCGTGGTCATATCGTCGGCCAGCACGTTGACTCCCGGCATACCAGGCATCGCGCCATTGGCGACGATCATGCTGACGTTATCGCCGATGGTAGCGCTGGTGTCTTCGTTCAGTACATTAACGGCTGCGGAACCGGCAACACCGGCAGTTCCTGCGCCGCCCGCCGCGGCGGAGATCGTGACAAGATCTTCTGTCGAATGGGCTTCGACGGAAACAGCTCCCGCGCTGGTTACCGTCGCCGACTGGCCAATCCGTGCCGCGACGATGTCATTGTGAACAAGCGTCGTGTTGGCGGCACCCAAACCAGTGTTGCCCGCCACGCCGACCGATCCGGCGATCATCCGTGTGGAAAACGTCCCGTTGGAGCTGATCGCCAACTTGCCCCCTGCATCGATCGCAGCACCGTCGAATGCATCGAAGCTGTCTTGCACCGTAGCCTTAGTCGTCGTTTCGACAACTTGGACGGCTGCCGAGCCGGCTGCGCCAACGCTGTTGCCGACGCCGACGGTCGCTGCGTAAGAGTTGAGCGTCTCAGTCGAGTTGGCAGCGAGCGTTAGATCACTGTCGAGCGTCACTTGGGCTTGCTTGCTGATCGTCGCCTGTGTGTCTTTGTGAAGGATATTCAGATCCAGCCCCAGCCCGATGCCCGCGCCGTCGGCTGCAACACCAATGGCACCGGCCATCGTAACCAGATTTGTCGTATCGGTCGCGCTCACGTCTAGGGAGTTACCTCCAATGCTGGCGAATCGATCTACAGTTGCGTGCGTAGTTGTCTCATGGAGATTTATGCCGGCCGAACCAGCAGCCGCAAAGCTGCCCGTCGTGCCACCGCCTGAAACGGCCATCGATGCGATAGGTTCGTCGATGGACTGGGTATCGAGCAGATCCGCAATCGCTGGCGGCAACTTGAGCGCTGGAAACATGTCGATCGAATGCGTGGCGGTAACGCTGACTTCGCCCGAGGCGGCCACCGAGGCACCCATCCCGTTTGTATCCGAATCGCCGATGCTGGCGATCGTTCGCGATCCGCCCAAAGCATCGGTGTTTTCGTTCAGCCCAATGACATTGATCGCGACGGCGGCGGCGACAGAGACTCCAGTAGAGACCGTACCAGCGATCGCGGCAGCCTGTACGCGCATGGCATGCTCAGCGTTCACGTCGACATCACCGGAGGATACCAAGTGCGAGTTATCGGCGGTGCGCGCCGTCGTGTCCGCGTCGACCACGTTAAGTGCAACGACGCCGGCCACGGCCGCATCGCCTGTGTTCCCGGCGACGGCAAACGCTGTGGCCGAGTAGTCGTTTGTCAGATTATCAGTGGTAACCGCTTGAATGGTGATGCCGTTGCCCATGACCAGCGATTCGGAACCGATTTCTGCGGTATTCGTAAGTGAAACCCAGTTCAATGCGACGGCGGCACCGACACCGACATCCCCGGATGTGATATCGATCGCCGAACTGTCGGCGATAGTCTTCGAAATTACGTGAGCCGGAGCGCTGACGGTAACTGAACCGGTCGCAGTCACGTCTGCGCCATTGGAGATCAAGGCGGAGTTCTTGATCGAAAGAGCGTTGACCGCGACGGATGCCGCGATACCGACCCCCGCACCGCTGCTGCCCGACTCTTCTTCCGATTCTTGCTTCGCGTTGTCGGTGGTTTTTCCTGATTCTGGGACGGTATTGTCGCCATTCTGTTTAGCGTTGGGTTGGTTGGCCTGGTTATTGGCCTCGGTGTCGGCGTTGTTTCCACTATCATCGCCCCCGCCAGCGCTGGCTTTCACGTTGAGGTTGCTTTGAATCTCGACTTCCGATTCAATCTTTACGTTGCCTCCGGCTTGGACGTCTCGAGCGACTTCAGCCAGCGACGTGTCTTCAACGATGACCACGCCGACGGAAGCTCCGATGGCTGCGTCTTCACCGGATGCGGCGGATGATACCTTGGTGGTTTGGCTGTTGGCGTGGTAGGCATGAATTGTGGCCGCGCCAGTGGTTGTCAAAGCGCCGTTGCCTTTGCCAGCCCGAGCTTTCGTGTGATCCTTTGCAACGACCACTGCTACCGCTCCGCCGATACCGACTTCACCGGCTTTGGCACCGTTCTCTGCCGTCGTCGAGTAAGTGTGGTCGGCCAAGGCGTCGATCGTCAAGCTGCTCGCCATGCCGCCGTCCCAGGCAACTCCATCTTCAATTTCGGCGGTCGTGCTGTAATAGGTTAGGTTGAGAGCCACTGAAGCACCGACGCCGACGCTGTCCGACTGCGCGCCGCCGAGTTTCTTGTCGGGCAGTGCGTGGGACGTGTTGTCGGTAATCGACTCAGCTTTGATCGAAACTGGCCCGATCAAAGATAGAAAGTCACCGCCGTCCGCTAGTGTTATTGCGGCACTGGATTTTATTGCTGCGATGGTGTCGATTTCCAAATGATTGATCGACAGCGAACCGGCAACGCCGACGTCCTCGCCACCGGCACCCGACTTGGAAACTGCAGAGAATGAATGCGTGTCGTTGACGCCTGGCGATTCTTCGGTCATCAGGGCTTCGACGACAACACCGTCAGCCGTGATTTTGGAAGCTCCAATAATGGCTTGGTTATCGAAATCGACAACGTTGATCGATACGGCCGCCCCGATCCCGACGCTTCCCTTTGATGCCGAACCATCGGCCTGAGTGCTCGCGTCGGTATTGTTCGATGACTTGACAGTCAGCAATCCACCTGCATTGATCGACAAGCCGTCGGCGATTTCCGCTACGTTGGACGATTCGACGATGCTGACCGCAATGGCCGCAGCCACGGTAACGGCATCGCCGTCGCTGTCGCCGTCCTTGTTAGCCGTGGTGGCGGTGGCTTGGTTGTCTTCGCCAGAGTCGGCGCCGCTTTTTGCTTTCGATTTGGTATTGCCACTCTTGCGGAGGTTGTCGCTCTTCTCTTGAGCAGTACCGCCTTGGTTCGCTTTTTCGCCGGCCGCTCCAGAAGCGCTCGCAAAAGCGTCAGTCGTATGGACTGCGAACGACTTCGACGAGATCGTCAGGTCGCCTCCGACGACCATGTCTCGATTGGTGTTGGCGTTTACATTCTCTTTGATATAGGTGAATCCCAGCGAAGCTCCAATGGCGGCGTCCTTGCCTTGCGCCAATCCTTTGGCGTCAGCGTCGACCAGGCCGGAATGCTGAGCGAAGATCGCAAAGTCGCCCGAGGCGTTGAGCGAGCCGGCTTGTGATCCGACGGTTGCTTCGGTGTCAATAAAAACCAGTGATGCAGTTCCCACGGGTGTGATGGCGGTGCCTCCCGAAGCTCCTCCATCCGCTTTGGTGACGACGTCGTGTTTCGAAGTTGCCAAGATCGATGCGTCGTGCGCGTAATTGACCATGGCGGAGTCCGCTATCCAAGCCCGCGTGTCGTTGTCGACGATATTGAAGGCGATTGACGCGCCGACTCCCGTGTCGCCATCCGCTGTCGCGGCCGCCGTTGACTTGTTGTCAGTCACTGAGAAGGCTTCGATGTGCAGCGGTCCGACACTGTTGCCGATGTCATTGCCGTCAACAATCGTAATTACGGCCCCGGACTCAATGCTTGCCAACGAATTTACTTCTGCGAGGTTGATGGCAAGCGATCCTGCAACGCCTACGTCGCTGCCACCGGCGCCAGAAATTGCTTTAGCCGAGAACATGTCGATGGCGTCATTTATGCTGGCTTTGATCGTCAAACCGTCGGAGTTGACCTTCGCGCCACTTCCGATCGTGGCAGAGTTTTCACTGGTCGCCGAGTTGATGGCGACGGCGGCACCGATTGCGGTTTCGCTGTTGTTCGCGCTACCGTCGGCAATAGCCGAAGCAGTCGAGTGTGCGGTAGAGGTCACGTTGACGGGGCCATTAGCGGTGATAGTCAATCCATCGGCGATCGAAGCACCGGTCGTGGCATTGGACAAGTTGATAACGATGGCAGCGGCCACCGTGATTTCACCTTCGGCGGTGCTGGCGTCGGGATTGGCTTGAGAACCCGTTGAAGAGCGTGCGCCGCGGCCAGCGGCTTGCGAGTCGGCTGAGTCGCGCTGGTTTTGGCTCTGCTGGTTGGCGTCGTCTTCGCTGCCACTATCGGTTTCGCCTTCAGCGCTGGCTGTAGCGGTGGCTGCCGTTTGCGTATTTCCGTTAGCGATTACACTGATCGCTCCGCCGGAATTGAGCGAGCGATTGACTTTGGCTTCAGTTTTATCTTCGAGCATATTCATGGCGAAAGCGGCTCCAATTGCAGCGTCGCTTGCGCCTTGGGCATCACCTTCAGCCGTCGCCGTGCTCTTTCCGAGATGAACGGCAATGACGTTGACGTTGCCTGAGTTGCTAAAAGTACCTCCTGTTCCGATCTGGGCGATGGTGTCGTTGTGTCCGAGTTCAAACGCAACGGCGGCGGCAATCGCTGTGCCCCCCGCCGCGCCCGCTTTACCGATTGTCGTGACTTCGTTGAACGACAGAGCGGAAATAGATAGGTCGTTGGCTCCGACGAGCGTTGAACCATCCGCCATCGAGGCCGTGGTCGTGTGATCGGTAATGTTAATCGCAATGCCAGCACCGATACCGAGGCTTTCACCGCTAACCGGATCGTCTTTGGGCAGAGCCTGGACCGTGCTGTATGTGGTCGAGTTGGATGAGATGTTAACGTTAGATCCGTTGGCGTTGACGTTGGCCGTTGGATCAAGCTGGGCATTGGTGTTGGTGATGGTCACGCCGATCGCCAAGGCTCCGGCGACACCGACGTCGGATCCGGTCGAATTGCCGTTCTGGTCTTGGCTCGGGCCGCTTGGACCGGAAACGGCCTCGGTCAGAAAGTTGCTGTTCGGCTGCGATGCGTTGATCGACACCGAATTCGCGCTGACGTTGACCGTCCCCGCGACGTTGGCCGTGCTGCGCAGCGCCGTCGCTCCCGTCGGATCGGTGACGCCGGCCAAGCCGATGGCGACTGCGATACCGACGCCTGTTCCATCTTGGCCGGTGGCGGTTGTACCGTCCGCTAGTGTTTGAATGTTATGGGTGGCATTCGAATTAATGCCAATACTGCCGGTTGTCGAAGTCAATGACCCGCCGGTCACAAGTGCTCGCGTTTCGCCCATGACGGTATTAACTGCGATGGCCGCCGCCAAGGTCATGTCACCGTCGGAGGTCGAAGCATTGTTATTGGCCAGAGTTTGCTGGCCTTGCGTTTGCGTGTTCGAATCGCCGTCATCTGTCGCTCCGTTGGGTGTTGCCTTTGAAGTCGTGATGACCGTACGGTCGCTGGATGAAGTGATATTCAAATTTCCAACAGCAGTGATCGACGCGGAGTCCTCGACGAGGACTTCGGTATCGCCGACCAAGGTGGCTGTGGCCAGCGTGCCGCCGGAGCCGTTGTTGCCATTGTTGCCGTTGGCCAGTGATCCGTCGGCAGTTGTGGTTACATTGACGACGTTGACTGCGGAAATGTTCGCAGTGCCGCCTGCAGAAAGGCTGGACGAATCGCTGATGCGAATTCCGGCCGAAGCCGTAATCGCCGAAAAGGCGATCGCCGCGTCTTCATCTTTGCTGTTGGCGTTTCCATTGCTGTTATTGTCCGTTCCGCGCGTCACCAAAGTCGTCAGGTTCGACAAGGCACCGATCGACAGATTGCCCGCCGCATTGATTTGCGAATTTCCGTCGATCACGATCGTGGAGGTGGAAATTGCCACAACTTCACCGACGCTAAATTGGCCGTCGCGAAGATCGGTAGCATCTATTTGGACATTCCCTGCGGCCGAACTGGCGAGCGTGATATTGTTACCGTTGAGTACGCCACTGTTAATGTTGATCGACGGGGAGAGCAGAACGAGCGCGTCGAGCGAATCGGCGTCGCCTTGTGCGACTGCGGAATTGGCGGCCGAAAGCGTGATGTCGCCGCTGGTGTTGATAGAGCCGCCCGCGAGTACTTCGACGTTTCCGTGGCTGCTGGTCAGAACCACATTGCCTTGGGCGTTCAACGGGCCAGTAACACCGATTTGGGCGCCGTCGTTCAGAGTGACGTTAAGGCTGGCGGGTGAGTAAACGTTCGCGCTGCTGGGTGCAACCGTGATCTCATCATTGTTCAGCAATGGAATCAATGTCCCTTTGATTCCATCGAGTGTGATCGAGATAGGAGCTGCGGCTGGATTGAACCCCGTCGAATTGCCAAGGTCGATAACCAGTTTCTCGGGAATCTCTTCGGTCTTGCCCTGAACGGTAGTCGAATAGCCAGTGATGTTGATTTGGATCGGCTCTGTAAACGGCGACTGCCCAACCAGTTGATCGGCGGGCGCTTTGTCGAGATCGACCAATTGCAGCATCGGAGTGCCTCCGACATTGGCGATCTGCACTTTCAAGTCGACATCGCCGTCGAGCATACCGAACGGGTTAGAGGCCGTGTAAGCTGCCGGTGAATCGATTTGATAGTTGATGACCGCCATCAATTTGCGAGGTTCGAGCGCTTCGAGCAGAACACGACGGCGCAGTTGGCGAATTCGCTCAGCCATTGCCTTGGATTTTTTGCCGCGCTTGAAGAATTGGCGCATGAGATAGTTTTTGATCGATCGAAGAATCATGGGAAGTTCCTTGCGAGAAGCGAGCGGTGAATTGTGAGATTGTCGAGCACAACGAATGATGACTCACGCAATAACGAGGCTCGGCCGAGGCCAATAGTGCGAGGTCGATGTTATGAAGTGACGCGAGAGTGCCCGACTGTTACAACAGTTCGAGGCAAAGTGTGCGTTTTTTGGCCCGCGGGCCTAGGTTTCAGATTCCTTGGCTTGTTTTGTAAATAGCGCAGCTTGTCGTCTCTTCATCGTGGCGCGTTGTCGAGCGACTTCCACCAGCTACACTGCGTCTCAAGCCGTTATTTGACAGCAATTCGAAAAGAATTTTTGCGGACGCGTCAGTCAGTGGAGAGGCAGACGCTGTCGAAAACATGTGGTTGACGAAGTCGTTTCGTCAAGTCGACTCGGTGTTGTGTGAGCGTTATTCTTACGGTCCAAAAGAGTATTGCATGGGCCCATTTGGTCCCAAAACTACACTGACGTCTACGACCACAACACTTCCTACATCGATAATTCGATAATTGATTGATTGGAGATTCGAAAATGGGATTGCCGTTACTTGAGTTCGTGCAAAGGTCCACGGCCCCAGTCGAAAAAGAGAATTGGGCCGCAGCCTGCCTAGCCTGAATGTTCGCATCATTCGTCGGTTCGCGACTGAGTAGCGATCAGTTTGCGAAGTTCGTTTTCGAATAGCTTTCGTGTTTCGCGGACGTCGTAGAATGCCGTGATAGCTGGCTCAGTTGCCGGAGAATCTATCTCACCACTGGACCACTTGTCGTACTTGGCGAGCCATTCGTGCGATTGTTCTCGATTGCCTAAGTGCCACTCCACCATTCCCAGTAGCAACCAATCTTCGACGTAGCCGCCACCGGTAGTTTTTACATTCCGTAGAAGAGCTTCCTTGGCTTCTTGATAACGTCCGCAGCGCAGCAGGACTGCGGCGAGCGTGTTTTCAACTGCGGATCGGTCCGTGTCGTTGGGTGCTTTTGCCATAGCCAATTTGGCAAGCTCGAGCAATTCTTCACATTCGCCGAGACCATCGGCACTAAGAACGGAATTCCACGCGGCGTTATTGATATCAAACCACGTGCTTCGATCGGTAAGCGTATCAATCAGATGTCGGCAAGTTTTTCGATACGCGGCTATGTCCCCATACACGAGCTGGCACACGGCAAAGTTAGTGATGGAGTTTCTGTTTTTCGTGCCCCTGTCCATTGCCTTCTGAAAATACACCAAGGCTTCAGTATAATTCCCAACCTGCGCCAAACTGTTGGCGCGGTGTTGAAAGTCCTCCGGCGTCTTTGCAGGGCTTTCACCGAGCCGCGCATAATGGAATTGGGACGCGGCAAGCAAGCCTTTCAACCGGCATTCGCGAGCTTGTCGTGAGTGCCAACGAATATTCGCCGCGACAAAGGCATCCTCGGACCATGTTTGATCGTTACGTTCCCGATCGGTGCTCCAAACTTCGATGGACCGATACAGAGCAGACAGCAGCCGCTTGCCATCGGGATGAAAAGTCATGGTGTGAGTTGCATCGCTCTGTAACGCTAACGCTTCCTCGCCAGACTCGACATCCCACAGCTTGAAAGTTCCATCAATGCTACAAGATGCAATTCGTCGATCGTTGGGGCTGATGGCAATATCCGTTACCGTGCGGGTGTGTCCCCTCAGCGTTCGGAGCAGCTCACCAGTTTTGACATTCCAAATTTTGTCGGTGGAGTCTTGACTACCACTGGCCAAGAATTCACCGTTGTGACTAAGGGCCAAGGCGGTGACGGGAGCTGTATGACCGCGGAGGCAGTGGAGTTCGCGACCGGAATCCACCTCCCAGATGCGAATGGTTTGGTCGTGGCATGCAGCCAAAAGCCGACTGCCATCACTGGAGAATGCGACGCGATTGATCCGGCCTTCAGTTTGCGGGAACTTGCGCAAGAGGGACCCACTGTCCAAGTTCCAAAGGCGGACCAGTCCATCTGCGCACCCTGTTGCAACTGTCTTTCCTAGCGGATCGCTGGCAACTGAAATTACGGCATCCGGATGATCCAGCCGAAAGATCTCCTTTGCAGTTGCGGCGCTCCATACTCGCGCAGTGCGATCCATGCTTGACGAAACGTATCGTTCACCACTGGGTGTGACTGCAGCATCAGTTAACCAGCCAGTGTGCCCCTTGAGTTGATGTTCCAGTTTTCGCGTCTCCAGATCGAAGACCATCAAGACCTTAGAGCCGACTCCGTGCCATCTGTGATTAAACCCATTGGGAACAATTAAACGTCGGCCATCGGGAGCGATTCTGATGCGGTCCAAAGAACCGGGATTCGAGAATCGGATAAAGTCGATAGAATCGACTTTCCAATCTGTTCTTCCATCCCAGACTCGAACCAAACCATCGCTACCGGCAGTTACGAGCTTGCGTCCATCCTCATTGAACGACAAATCTCGCACCGGCCCATCGTGCGTATACAAGCGTTTCAATTCCGCCCCCGTGATTGCGTCGATGATCAGCACGCTACCGTCGTGGCTAGACATACCAACGCGCCGGCCCTCGGGACTGAAGGTGAAACCACACACGGCACCAACGTGGTATGTAAATTTTTTTAGTTTGTCGGGGGCGAGCGACGTATCCCAGTAGTGGTAGTCGCCATTGAACGTCGTGAACGCTAGGTAGCGTCCATCCGGACTGAAAGCCACTCTCCGCAAATCACCGTAACCCGTAAAGGCTTGTAACTCCTTACCGGTATCGATCTGGTACATGCGCGCTGAACCGTCGCGACCGACAGACGCTACGCGATTGCCGTCGGGATGAAAGGCGACGCCCAGAACTGTCCCCTTGTGACCAGAAAACTCGTTTTGTAGCTTCCTGTTCGTCAAGTCCCAAACGAGCACCTTATCGGTAACGCCGATAACTAGCTTTGTCCCATCCGGGCCGAATGCGATGGCATGAGAATGATTCCCGGGCGGAGGAATTGATTGCAGCAGATTGCCGCTGGTGTCCCAGATCTTGACGCCCGGTCGAGGTCTACCTTCCCAGCCGACGCTGGACGAAGCCAGCCGTTGGCCGTCGGGACTAAAGCTGAGCGACATAATCGGGCCATCGTGTGCGGGGATCGAAACGCGTTTTTTTCCGGTCGCGGCATCCCAGATGATGATTTCGCCAGGTCGCGCATAGCCCCATTCGCCGCTGCCCGATGCAATGAGCGATCCGTCGCGGCTGACCGCCAGGCACCACAACGTATCCGAATGGCCGCGAAGCGTCATTAGGTCCGCATTACACTTGCTCTTGAGATAGTGCCACTCGAAATCGCGCATTTCGGGCGGGCATTGATCGAGCAGAGCATTGGCGCGATTGACCTTGTTGGCTTGCCATTCGCGGTTGGCCTGTCCAACGCGGTGAAAGTACAAGCTACGCTCGCTTTTACGTTGTTCGAGCTCGGAAGTCGCGCGGAGTTCATCCGCCTTCTTCGCTGCCACGCGAGCTTGTTCGGCTGCCAGGCGGGCTTGCTCGCCTCGCGATTCGGCCATGAACCACAGCGCCGTTACGGCTGTCAGGCTGAGCATGAGAAACGCCACGAACGTGGCCGCTAATGGACGGCGGCGAGTCCATTTGATCAACCTTTCGATCGACCCAACGGAGCGCGCGAGAATGGGTTCACCGAGCCTGAAGTGTCGTAGGTCCTCGGCCAACTCGAGAGCACTTGCATAACGGCTCGGCGGTTCCTTTTCCAAGCATTTCAAGCAGATCGTTTCCAAGTCACGTGGAATATTCTCGCGATAATAGGATGGCCGCTGCGGCTCTTCGTGCATGATCCGCCGCAGTTCCTCCAGCGGCGCGTCGGCTTGCAACGGCTGTCGACCGGTGAGCATTTCGTACAGGATGACTCCCAAGGCGTAGACGTCGGATGCTGGACCTGCGGCCGCCGCACCGAGGGTGATCAGCTCTGGTGCCATGTAGGCTGGCGTCCCTACAATCGCTCCCGTGCGAGTCTTGCCCACCTGGCCATCCTGCAACTGCTTGGCAAGCCCGAAATCAGCAACTTTGGGCTCGCCTTCGGAAGTTAACAGCACATTGCTGGGCTTCAAATCGCGATGCACGACCTTGTGATCGTGAGCGAACTGGACCGCTCGGGCGATCGTTTCCAGCATGCCTGCCGCTTCGATTGGAGTGAACAAATCCGTCTTGAGTCGCAGCTCCAAATTCCCACCACGGACCAATTCCATCGACAAAAATGGGCAGCGATCGTGCGCGCTGACCTCGTGAACTTGGACGATATTTGGATGATGCAGTCGAGCCGCCGCCTCTGCCTCGGTCTGGAATCGCGACAGCTCGCGCGATCCGGCGAACTCCCCAGATATGATCATCTTAAGGGCGACGTCGCGATTGAGCGTCAGTTGCCGCGCGCGAAACACCACTCCCATTCCCCCGCGACCAATCTCTTCGATCAATTGGTAGCCACCAATCAACCGACCACTTTCGAACCGACTGTACTCGACTGGTTTCACATCCGACCGGGAGTTCTTCGAGCAATCGCGGCTGAGCGAAGAAACCGCGCGCACAGTGTCCATCTCACAGACCTGCCGATGCACTTCGAACAGTTGCCGAAGATCATCGGCCCAGTGTGGGTAACGCTGGTACCATTGGTCGGGATTGACCGTTTGTCCAAGCTCTTCGCGCACCACATATTCGGTGTAGAGCAGCTCGAGTGCCCATTCTGAATTGTGCTCAATCGATGGGATGCGATCGAAATACTCGTCGGCAACACAGTCCTCACCGGAGCGCAGGCGTCGCCCTAAGTCCCCGCAAGCTGCGTGGATGTTTTGCTCCAACTGGTCAAAACTGACTGAACCTGCCATCGTGAGTCATCCCAGTATTTTTGTCGCGGGATATTGTTCCCGTGCCAATTATCGCTTGTCCAGTGCAATGGTTGCAAGTTGTGTGTTGGGGCCATTTAGGCGCCGAAGCTGCAATATACTCAAACCGATCGCGCAAAAGGTCCTATAGTTAATTGCCATGGCGACAGCAAAGTGTTACACTTTTTTTGCGATGGACGATTTTTTAGAAATTTTGATGCAGGCACGCGGCGGTGATCGCAATGCACTGACTCGCCTTGTCGATCAGTACGAAAAGAAATTGCGTGTCGTAGCACGAGTGCAATTGGGTCCAGCACTGAGACCTTACCTGGATTCTCAGGACTTAGTCCAGTCAGTTCATCGCAGTCTAATGGCCGGGCTGCGCGATGAAAAATTCGATATCTCCAGTCCCGACCAATTGATCGCGCTGACCATAACTATGCTGCGTCGAAAAGTTGCTAGGTTATGGAGGCGCATGCGCCGACAAGAGAGAATTGACAATGGCTCGAACAATAATAGCGATGTCGTCGATCTTCTAACGTCGATCAGTGCTCCGCGAGCAGATCCAGAAGCGGAAGCTGACTTTCGAGATTCCGTCAGTTTTCTCTGCGAGCAGATGGACGATGTCGAACGAAGTATCCTAGATTTGCGATTGCATGGATTTGCCGCACCAGAAATAGCCACGCAAATTGGTCTATCATCGGTGAATGTCCGTGTGCGCATGACTCGGCTGCGTCAGCGCCTGGCCGCCGCCGGAGTGTTAGACGACTGGCTGTAAACTGATTAACTTCGGCCACGCGCGATTGCTCTGGATTATGTTTATTCGCTGTCTTTCTCATTCGCTGTTGAAATAGACGGTCGATGGCCCTGATGTCTGCAGACAGTGGATGGCCCTAATGTTCTAATGTGTTTGATTTTCAATGCAGCAGTGCGCCAAACAGGAGAATCTTCGACGGTTTCAGAGAACTCATATCAGAAAAGAGAACTCATATCAGATAATGGAGACGTCCTTCAAATCAGATTCCATTGCCAAGCGATCCGCAATTCGATGCTCCGGGCGTTGCTGGCGGCGGATCTCGTAGAGTAGGACGCCGGTGGCGACTGCGGCGTTTAGCGAAGTGCCGGTTCCGAGCATGGGTATGCTGACTTGCAGGTCGCAGCAGTTGATCAGCTCTGGGCTGAGACCGTGGTCTGCGGCTGGGCGGGTGTGGTCATGAAAGGAAAACTGAAAAGCAATCTGGAATATCATGCCGAAGTTTGTCTTCGATCATCCGTGCAATCCGTGTAATCCGTGGTTTTGTTTCACATCGAATGCCGGGAATCTAACCACGGATTTCACAGATAACACGGATGAGAAACAGAAACATTGGTCAAGTTCAAACTAACAGTCAGGTCAATGGTTGTCAGGCATCGATCCGCTCGGACAGATTACGACCTTCACTCGGGACGCCATGAATCGAGTTCTCACACGCAAGAATCCGATGAATGAGACTGTTACGTACGCCTATGATCTCAACGGTCATCGCACTAGCACAGAAGACCCTCTGGGTAACCGCACTACCATTACGTTCGATCAACGCGGCAGGCGAGTCGCGCGCATCGATCCACTCGGCAATCGTACGACCTCCGTCTACGATGCAGTCGACAATATTATTGCTGAAGCCAATCCGTTGGGACAATCAACCACCACGATTTACGATTCCGCCAACCGACCGATTGCAACCCTCGATCCGTTAGGCGCGCGTGCAACGTTGGCTTACGATTCCTCCGGCAACCGCAACGTCGTAACCAATGCCCTTGGATTCCCAACGACCATAATCTACAACGCAGATCGACTTCCTGAAGCTACTGTGGATGCCCTCGGATCGCGTACAACGACGATCTATGATTTGTCCAGCAGACCACAAGCGTCGATCAACGCGCTCGGAGTTCGCTCGACAGTAATCTATGATGTTGGCGGAAGGGCGGTTGCGACCATTAATGGTCTGGGAGAACGAAACACATCCGTCTACGACGACGCCAATAATCGAATCGCCGTCGTCGATTCTCTCGGGAACCGATCGACAGTAGTTTACGATTCCCTGAATCGCGTTTCGTCGCAGATCGATCCACTGGGAAATCGAGCGACAATGCTGTACGACAACGGTGGACGACCGATTGTTTCGGTCAATCCACTTGGCCAGCGAACGACGACCGTCTATGACAGTTCCAATCGCGCGGTTGCTGTCGTTGACGCCAATGGCAATCGCGTAACCAGTGCCTACGATGCCAGCGGACGTTCTATCGTTCAGCAGAACGCATTAGGATCTCGCACCACAAAGATCTACGATGCGTCAGGTCGGATTAGCGCGCTCCAGGATGCTCGTGGAAATCGACATAGCTTCAGCTACGACGCGTCCGGACGCCGGACTGCCACCATCGATCCACTCGGCAGGATAACTACTGCGACATACGATATTGCCGGACGACAAACGCTGCGCGTTGATGCCAAGGCAAACGTAACGACGTATACTTACGACAATGTGAATCAACAAATTGGCCGTCAGTACATGGACGGATCGCGTGCCACGTTTGTTTACGATGCAGTCGGCAACAGGTTACAAATGTTAGATCCTTCCGGTCGCTACACATTTACCTACGATGCGATATCCCAAGTTACCTCGGTCGCACAGCCGAGCGGCGGAGTGACTACCTATGCCTACACCGATTCCGGCAGACTCAAATCGATGATTGGTTTGCAAGCCGGACGATTTACTTACAGCTACGATGCGGCAGGGAGAATCGACCACCTCGTCAATCCGGAGAGTTTTCGCACAACGTTCAGTTACGATAACGCCAGCCGTCGAACGCTACAACGCTTGGGCAACGGCAGTCGCGAGTCTATCACCTACGACGCCGCCAATCGCGTACTCCAGTTGTACAACTTGAAAGCCGACAGCAGCGTGATTTCCGGTTTCGCTTACTCCTACGACATGACCGGCAATCGCACCGCAGTTCGCGAGTCCAACGGCGATCGCGTGACAGGGACTTACGATGCCAGTTACCAGTTAGTCAACGAGCATCGATCGGGTGCAAACGCTTACAACACTACGTTCGTATACGACGCCGTAGGCAACCGCCTCGTCAAGAACGCATCCGGCGCTCCGACCACTTCGACTTACGACACCGCCAACCAATTGCAAACCAGCGTCGACGCCAACGGAGTAACGAACTACACCTTCGACGCCAACGGCAACCAGCAGATCGTAGTCGCCCCGAGCGGCAGTCGAACCACATACGCCTGGAGCTACGAAAACCAAAACACGCGCGTCGAACTACCATCCGGCGCTAGAGTCACGAGCATCTACAACGCCGACCTCCGACGAGTTCAAAAGGGAGCCTAAGCATGCCAACAACCAACTTTGTTTGGGACTACGTCAACGACAGCTATTTGGCAGAAGTTGACGAGAGTGGAACCGCTACGGCCGTTTATACGAATGAACCCGTCCATTTCGGCAAGGTCATCTCGCAGAATCGGAGCGGAATGGCAAGTTACTTCCACGTTGATGCTCAACGATCCATGCGGCAATTGACGAGTCAGAGCCAGTTTGTAACTGACGAGTACAAATTCAGCGCTTATGGCGAAACGATTGCCGCCAATGGGTCGACAGGTAACACATTCAAGTACGTTGGAACATACGGTTATTATTCCGATACTGAAAGTAATCAGATATACGTACGCGCAAGGGACTACGCACCCTCACTTAATCGCTGGAGTTCCAGCGATCCGATCGCTTTCGACAATGGCCAGTGGAATTTATATCAGTATGTTGCCAACAGTCCGACGCATGCGATTGACCCTAGTGGACAAATCGCCTGGATTCCGGTTGCCTGCGTCGTTACTATTGCTTGCATTGGCATACCTTTTTTTGACTGTTCCGGTGCTTGCGCTATCGATCCGATTTGGGACAATCTCAATGATGACTGGGGAAGTTGCACCAACAAATGTGTCAAGGCCATTCTTAAGTCTAAGCATATTTGCGCAAGCGCGTATTCAGCATCGTGCATGTCAGCTCTTGCGACGTGCACGGTGGGCGCAGCAGGAAAATGGGCGGTAGAGCATGCAGGACCACCGACCAAAAACCCGTGGCCACAGATTGATGTGCGCGGCGAAAGGATCATTAGATAATGAATTCGTCGGTTGATGATAGCGAGTTAAAATCCCCTGCCTGGCGATTTATTGCACTCGATCGTGCGTTGTGTCAATTTGGCGGAATGGTTGGATTGCTTTGGTACTGTGTTGGAGCGCCATTTAGTTTAGCTATACTCTCTTCTGGCACATTATCGCTTGCGTTTGGACTGTACTTGAGCCAGGCTTCATCGCGTACGGAAAAGTAGATTGGTTTAACGTTGATTGCGATTCTCATTCTTGCACTGGCCACGTTCGGAGCAAGTATCGCATTGACTGGCTACGTTCCGGAGTCGGTGCCCACTTTCGTTATCTCTAGTTACCTCGATTACTTTGTTGCCGCTATTGTAATTGGCGCAGCAATAATATTTCTGCGGCGCTTGGTTATTTTTGATCTTTTTAATACCACAAATGCCGTCGAACTCAGATATCGCGAGAAGAAATCAGATAACGGCAAATAATTGCAGTCGCTTTTTGACGAAATTCCAGTTCGCGCTCCTGAGGATTATTTACCGTATGTAGCTAGTGTCAGTCCGGAAATTGATTTCACTCGACGTACAGCTATGATGCGGCTGGGCGGCAGGTGAAAGTCTCCAATTTGCTTGGGAATTCAGTGACCACGGTTTATGATTCAGCCGGTAGAACGGTTGTTCAGATCAATCCACTGGGCAATCGTACTACAACCGCCTATGACGCTGCGGGGCGAACCGTTTCGACACTGGATGCCAACTGAGTTCGAACCACAACCGCGTACGATGCGGCTGATCGAATCGTCGGACAGCAAAGCGGCTTGGGGCTCATAACCACAACCATCTATGATGCCGTGGGACGCACTACCGTTTTACAAGATGCCCACAGCAATCGCCACAGCTTCACGTACGACGCTGCCGGCCGGCGAATCGCGACCATTGATCCACGGGGCCAGCGTGTAACCGCCACATTCGATGCCGCAGGTAGGCAGACACTCAGGCTCGATGCCCGAGCGAATGCAACTACCTACAATACGACTTTTACCTACGACGCCACCGGCAACCGCTTGGTGAAGAATGCGTCCGAGGGAAAGAAAAGGGGTCAGGAGCCGTTTTGGAGGTTTAGGCGGAGAAAAAAAGGGGTCAGGGTGCGTCGGCGTGAGCCGGGGAGAGGTAGCGAATGAAAGAGTCGTACGAGGTAAGACCTAGCCAGTCACCTTGGCCTCGAGTGATGCGATGTGCCGGGCAACTTGCACATCGAAGCGTTCACAGAGGTACAGCCGGGCTGTGTATTGAGCTGCGAAAACATCCTTTTGTGGTGGCCGACCTTGTCCTGACAAGGGGAAGGCAACAGTCATGACGAACGCCTACGGCAAGTCCGTTATGATCCCCACGGAGTCTGAGACCACATGCACGGTTGGTAACCTTTCTCACGGAAGCCGAGAGACCCCAGCAACATCCAATTCCTCCATGGAACTGGAGCGGTCGGAGAAGGCGCGACGCCACAATCCCGACATGCACGTTGCTGGGGAGTCAGATGGTTCCATAGTACCTGAGAAACTGGCGAACAAAACCGGAACACCGGTGACGGAGCTGGTGGAGGAAAGGGGCCACCCAAGGACAAAGTCGTGCCATGCGCATTCGTTCCGGTCTCAGTACCGGGCAAAGCGAATCAAAGTGCATGCACAACTACGGCAAGTAAAGATGGTGACATCTCGACCGTTGCAGCCCAAGGGAAGAGCCGTATGCGGTAGTTCCGCACGTACGGATCTGCGCGGGGGCGGCCAGCAATGGCCGTCCCCACCGCGAAAATGTACCTGACCCCTCTTTGAACCATTCTCGAATGCTCGACTCTTTTGACAGGGACATGCACTTTGACAGGGACATGCACAAACAAAAACACCATGACGAATCAAAATACAAATCGGCGCGAAGCGTTACAGTCTCTCGGTGGAGCTTTGGCTGTGCCCCTGGCCGTGGGAGTGTTTTCCAGTTCTGGCAATGCCGCAGGAGGGAGCGGAGGCAAGATCAAGATCGGACAGATTGGCGTTGGACATGCACACGCCAGCAAGCTGTCCGCGTTTCGAGAATCGGCTGAATTTGAAGTTGTTGGAATTGTCGAAGAAGATCCACGGTTGCGGGAGCGCGCACAAACGGACGCAGTGTACCGAGACCTGAAGTGGATGACCACGGAACAACTGCTGAATGTTCCTGGCTTGCAAGCGGTGCTCGTCGAAACGCGGGTTTGCGACTTGCTCAATAATGCGGAAATGTGTATCAAAGCCGGTAAGCACATCCATCTGGACAAACCCGCTGGAGAGTCATTGCCACAGTTCAAACGCATTCTCGACTCGGCTGCCAAACAGAAGCTGTTGGTGCAAATGGGCTATATGTACCGGTACAACCCAGCCGTTGTGCTGATGCGTAGTTTCCTGAAGAAAGGCTGGCTGGGCGATGTTTTTGAGGTGCATACCGTCATGAGCAAAGTTGTTGATCCAGCGGGCAGACGCGAGTTGGCCGAATACGCTGGTGGCATGATGTTCGAACTGGGCTGTCACATCGTCGACCAAGTGGTTGGCGTGTTGGGCAAGCCGACGAAGGTGACGCCCTTCCCACGTCACTCCTCTTCTCTGGACGATCGCCTGGTAGACAACATGTTGGCGGTTTTGGAAACCCCGAAAGCCACTGCGACCGTAAGGACCAGCGCCATGGAAGTCGACGGTTTCGAGCGGCGACTGCTGGTTGTATGCGGCACGGAGGGTACCTTTCATATCCAGCCGCTGGACAATCCGTCTGCTCGAGTCACCTTGTCGAAGCCACGTGACTCCTATCCCAAAGGATACCAGGACATCAAGTTCCCGAAGTACGTTCGTTATGTCGATGATGCTGCGGATATGGCTCGCATCATTCGCGGTGAAAAGCCGACGGACTTTCCATACGAACACGATCTGGCGGTCCAAACGACCGTGCTCCAGGCGTGCGGTTTGCCGTTGGACAAGTAAGAAGCTATCCGGGGTAAAAAGGGTCGGGAGTCGTTTGAAGGTTGTGTCTTTTGCTGCTCATAGTTGTTTCCTTCAAACGCGCCACATGCCTATGCAATACAAGCCCGAAGCGCAAGCGAGTGAATGACTTGCACCGACTCGCTTGCGCTTCGGGCTTGTATTTCCCGTCGTTTAGCACGAAGTGGCGCTGTCTAACTAATAATCTCATGCAACACTTGACCGCCGATGTCAGTGAGTTTGCGGAGCCTACCTGCGTGAAGCCAGGTCAAGCTATCGTCGTCGAGCCCCATCAGTTTTAGCAGGGTTGCATGTACGTCTCGGATGTGGATGCCTTGGCCGATGGATCGCAAGCTAAATTCATCGGTCTGCCCGGCCGTCGAGCCACGTTTCACACCGCCACCTGCCATCCACATACACAAGGCATAGCCATTGTGGTCGCGACCGGGTCGGCTCCCTAAATCTCCGTTCAGTATCGGTGATCTACCCATCTCAGACGTCCAGACGACAAGTGTTTCTTCCAACAATCCGCGTTGCTTGAGATCGGTTAACAGTCCAGACACAGGCAAGTCGACTTCGAGGCAGTGTTTGGTCATGCCGCTCTTTACATCACCATGGTCATCCCAACTGTGGGAACCGATCTGAACTCCATGAATCAACATCGTGTGACGGACTCCCCGTTCCACCATGCGCCGGGCTAGAAGGCACTGGCGACCGAAGTCGGCCGTATGCGGATGATCCAATCCATACAGCGATCTTGTCTGCTCCGTTTCTCCATCGATATTCACGAGTTCTGGTGCAGCCGTTTGCAAACGGAAAGCCATTTCATAGGCTGCGATGCGAGCCTCTAGCTCGCTATTTCGGCTCTCCTGCAGTTCGCGACGATTGAGCCAGCCGATCGCATCAAATTCCAATCGTTGCTGTTCTGCGGTAACGCCTTGCGGTCGAGTGAGGTCAATAATGGGAGTGCCACTTGGCCTTAGCAGGATTCCTTGATGTGTGGCTGGCAGATAACCATTGCCCCACACAGCCGCACCGTTCGTAGGTGCTCCACGTGGATCTTGGATAACGATATAACCGGGCAGATTTTCATTTTCACTCCCAAGCCCATATTCAATCCACGCACCCACCGATGGACTGCCTGGAAAAGGGCTGCCCGTGTTGACGTGCAATGTCGCGGGGCCATGATTCTGATTGTCGACTTCGATGCCATGGATGAACGCCAGATCATCGACGTGGTGAGCCAAATTGGGAAACAGTTCTGAGAGGTAACGTCCGGATTGTCCATAGCGCTGGAATCGAAACGGACTGCCCACACATACATGAGGAAATGTCAATTTGCCCTGCAGTTCGCCGGCCGCAATCTCGGGAACAACCGGGATGCGTTTGCCATGCAGAGCGTTGAGGGCGGGCTTGTATTCAAACGAGTCCATTTGGCTAACGCCACCCGCCATGAACAAAAAGATACACTTCTTGGCCTTGCGCTCTGGAAGGAGTGCCTGGACGTTACCTGACGATGCATTCGCTCGCACAGTTTCGCTGGCCATCAGTTGCCCGAGTGCTAACGCGCCCAAGCCATTCAGCGCACTGGCGAGCCACTGGCGCCGCGAAGGCCAGGAAGAATGCATGCGCGATAACAGCGATCGATTCATGGTGTCATGACCTAGCACTTGGACCGTTTGTGTTCACTTCAGATAGGCAAACTCGCTCGAGTTGATCAATACGCGGCAGAGTGCTGGCAGTCGCTCTTCGGGCTGACTAGCCGCCATTAACTGCTCCAGTCGCTTGACCTCTTCCGGTGTCGGCGTTCGGATCAGTGATATTCGAAACGCAAGGTCCAACTGAGCACTCTCAGAGTTGCCTGCTTCCCCTGCGAGTCTCGCGGCAAAATGGCGAGCTTCCTCGGACGCGAAAGCCCCATTGTACATTGCCAAAGCTTGGAGTGGAGTCACCGAGTTTCGCCGCAAGTCGCGCGATGCATCACACACGGTAGCATCAAACGACTGCATCCAGGGCATGCTCAACGAACGCTGTTGATAGATGTAGATGCTGCGTTTGCGACTTTCGGGACCGTCTTGTGTCGACCATTTGCTCTCGTTCCACTTCACGGACTCCGCGACGTCGTCGGGAAGTGGCGGAAAAATGGGTAGACCAAACTGCTCGGGATTCAATCGACCACTCACCGACAACACACTATCACGCAACGCTTCGGCTTCCAAGCGCCTTGGTGCAAACCGCCACAGAAGTACGTTTTCCGGATCAACGGCGAGCGACTCCTCATGAGCAAGGCTGGACTGCCGCCAAGTGGCCGAGTTGAGGATCAAGCGATGAATTGCTTTGACACTCCATTTCGATTCGATGAAACGACTGGCTAACCAGTCAAGTAACTCGGGATGCGACGCCCCGCCACTCAACTTTCCAAAATCACTCGGGGTGGCTACAATTCCGCGGCCAAAATGCCAACCCCAAAGTCGATTCACCATCACGCGAGCAGTCAGCGGATTTTCGGGGCTGGCAATCCAACGCGCGAGCGTCAGTCGACGACTGCGCGTTGGCCAACGCTTGAAGGGGTCGAGCGGAATTACGGCCGGTGCTTGATTGCCTGTTATGCAACTCAGAAAACCGGGGGCAACAGCCTTTGCCGGTTTATCCCATTCGCCACGCAACAGAACATGAGTCGTCGGGACACCTGGTTCGTAGGGCGGACCGAAGGAGTGACGCAGTGACATCGCCAGGGGCTGTAAACGCAGGAGGTCTTGCTTGATCGTGCGAACTCGAGCCTTGATCGCTTGTTGCTGCGATTTCTGCTCTGCCGATAAAGCTGCCGCGGGATCGACTTTCTTGGCTTCAGCTTCAGCTCGATCGATCTGGGCCAACGCGGCTTGAGCTTTATCCAGTTCAGACTGTCGCAACTGGCCGGCTGACGCGGCCCATTCTTTTTCGCCTTTGCGATAAAAGTCCGCTTGGATCGGTCCACCTATTTGAAACCCATCTCCCTTCAATGGCCGCGGAATCTGTACCGTCGAAAAAAAGGCTTGCATGCGATAAAAGTCTTCAGTCGGGATACCGTCATATTTGTGATCGTGGCACTGAGCACATCCAACGGTCAGCCCAAGAAATATCGAGCTGACTGACGCTGTCATCTCGCTCAGCAACTCGTGGCGCGATGCATCGCCACGCGGCTCAGTAAATGGAGCCAATCGCAAAAACGTAACGGCCACGGTCTGCTCTGGCTTCGGTTCGGGTAACTCGCCCGCACCCATGATCGCTTGCATCTCGTCGCCAGCGATCTGCTCGATGATAAACTGGTCATACGGTTTATCTTGGTTGAATGCATCGATAACATAATCGCGATAGCGCCAGGCGTGCGGCAAGTCTGGGTCACCCTCGTAGCCGGCTGTGTCTGCATAGCGTGCTAAGTCCAACCAAAATCTCGCCCATCGTTCTCCATACCTCGAATCATCCAAGAGTCGATTCACTAACTTCTCCCAAGCCAGTGGATCCTTATCACTCGCAAAAGCAGCCACCTCCTGCGGCGTCGGTGGCAGTCCGATCAAATCCAAATAGAGCCTTCGAATCAGCGTCATCGGCAGCGCTTCGGGGCTGAGCGTAAGCTGCTTTTCTTCTAGTTTCTGAAGGATGAATGCATCGATTTCGTTGCGAACGCGATCAGTCGCTCGCACCACTGGCTGGTCGACAGCCGTAGGCACTGAAAATGGCCAATCTCTGCCGGGTTCCGCCCAAACTTGGCCAGCCAGCAATGTCGCTATGCAAGCCAAGTTCGAAACGCAACGCAGGTTAAAAATGCCGGAGTGCATGGGGTGTAGTGGTGGCTGAATGAACGGAATGACGAAGCGAGTGCACTGTAACTCAAGCTCAAATATGGCCCGTTCGAAAAATAATGCAACACTGTCAGCAAAATAGATCGGCGACACGACAACGAAAAAATACTCCACGCACTAGTTTTAGGCGATTTGCCATCGATTGTAACTTTTTCCGCGTTAGCTGCTTGAGTTCGTTTTCGCTTGATGACTTGCCAGTTCTTGATGATTCAAATGGTTACGGATAACTGCCGAATTTGCTGCTTCTGACATGTCAGGCCAGCATCACGAAGCCGGCGGCGGGGTGGCACTGTCGGTAGGGAGTGATTTCGTGTGCCACTGGTTTGCCAGTGTAGATCGGAGGTGAGGAGCCTAGCGGCGAGAAGTTGTTCGGCAATTGGGATCGAAGTTGTAAAGTCTGCAATTGTAATAGGTCACAAGCACAGTTGGCGTCCCTGGGAAGAATTAGAGTTGCAACTTTGGCAAGAAGGACCAGGCTTCGATCGGAATCTGTACAGTTTGAAAGCCATCGGGGCATCGATCGGCACCATCCGTCGGATTCCGGTCAAACGTGGGTTGTGCCCTCGAGCGACCGATTGAAAATGGTCGAGTGCTCGATATTACCTTAGTGTCCCTGCAAAGCAGCATAGGGGAAAACTTGCCGCTCATCCACGAACGGGGAAGCAAAAAGGGGACGGGGGTAATATGCGTCAGTTTTTGCTCATTTCTAGCTTTTTCGGGCGGCCAATTGGACGCAGAGTATGCAGGACGCCGTGGCGTTCCGCAACCTTTTCTGTCCATCTCTCATCACCATACGGCCTCCCTCGATTGGCGCATGTCCGCAATGCTTCCAACTCTCTTTCGTTCAGTGGTGCGTTGACTCGATCGATCCATCCGGGAAGCTTTGGCAATGGCCAACTTGTCAGGAGTTTGGGAAGGGGTTCGGTCGATTGATTCCATCGGTATAGCGAACCGTAGGGCCAAAGTTCAGCTTTGGTAACCAGGTTTGTTCGAAGCGGATTGCGCTCAACGTAGCGACAGAGAACGTAGAAATGGGCATCGTCTTGAACCGCAAAGCTTTTGTACCGCGACTGGTAAATGTGACCATAGCCGCGAGTATGTTGATGCGCGTGATACCGAAGCGAATGCGTTGCGGTAACCCATCGCAACAGCCTTCTCATCTCATGATCCCTGCCGGGCCGCAAGACGAGATGCCAGTGGTTTGGCATAAGCGTAAACGCGAAGAGTTCGACTTGATATCTCTCAAGCCCTGCCGCTAGGATTCGGAGGAAGGCGTCATAGTCCTCGGGCTTATGAAAGATCGTACATCGAGCATTGCCACGATTGAGTGCATGATAAATGTATCCAGCTTCGTCAACACGTTTCTGTCGAGGCATACATGAGATCCAAAGTGCAAAACCCATAACATACCGGTTCAACACACGACAAACAACCCCCGTCCCCTTTTCTCAAGAGTCAGCCCAGCTTTGCTCCGAACAATTTCAAAGCGTTTTCTCGCAAGATCAGTCGCTTATCGGCATCGGATAGATCGGCATAGTTGATCCGAGCCCGGTGCATGGCGGTGCTGTAGAGCGGCGTGTCCGTGCCGAACAGGACTCGCCCTGCTCCAATCTCTTGGACAGCCCACTCGATCAAACCTGGAGTGATCGAGCGGGCACTAGAGGTGTCGGCGAAAACGTTGCCATGCTGGGTCTTCTGAATGGCTCGCACTTGATGAGTGACATCGCCATCCCAGCCGTGGCCGATATGAGCCAGAATCAACCGCACCTCGGGGAACCGATTTGCCCACGGTACGAAGTCTTCGCACAGACTGTTCTGCTCACTGGTGTGAGTAAGGACGATTGCTTTTCTTGCTGCGGCGAATTCGAAGAGGGGCGCCGCATGGTCGGGGATCGGATAACCGTGCTCTTCGGGGTGCAGTTTGATACCGACACACTGAGGCTGCTTGAGCATTTCATCAGCTTGGGAATAGGTCTCCGGTCGCCGTGGATCGATCACAACGTATTGCTTCAGTCCAGGAGTCTGAGCCACAATTCGAGCTGCCTCGGCATTGCCATCCGCAGCGTTGGCCTGGAATCGCGGCATGAGCGCCAGGAGTGGCGAGACAATCGTCAGGCCGACGTTCACAGCCGCCGCCCTCCGAACCACTTCTGCGGCATCTCCCGACAACATCTTGTTATACAGGTCAGACTTGTCGACTTGCCTGTAGATACCGTAGTGCCCGTGAACGTCAATTGCGGAGATCGAAGCGATGGAATCCATGTTGCAAACCTTTCAGCTCAAGTACCGATGAGAATCTACGATCAATTCGTTTGCAGTCCTGCCGAAGGACCGGCCTATTTCAAAATTACCCGCTTCAATGCCGGAGCACTGGGGGTC
>SXGS01019924.1_pt1 | contig 40881 bp, 29 predicted proteins | sample 3174681 | NCBI WGS metagenome assembly SXGS01 (sample SAMN11356861, study PRJNA531348) | freshwater metagenome | isolation source: freshwater sample F1-80 | place: China: Fuxian Lake, Yuxi | collected 2017-12-25 | reverse complement strand
TTCCACCCCGAGGCCCAGCCCCTTGACCAAGCCACGCTGCAGAAACTCGTGGAGCAGGCGATCGCTCAGCCAGCGACGTCGGAACCCGATCGTTGCGTGGAGATCCCCGTGCACTACGGCGGGCCGGATCTGGATCGCGTGGCCCATCACTCCGGCCTGAGCCCGGAAGCCGTGATCGAGCGCCATCATCAGGGCCGCTACCGGGTGCTCTGCCTCGGCTTCGCGCCCGGGTTCCCCTACCTCGGTGGCTTGGATACCGCGCTGGCCACTCCGCGACTGGCCACCCCTCGGCCGCGAGTGCCGGCCGGCAGCGTGGCCATCGGTGGCGATCACACCGGTATTTACAGCATCCCCAGCCCGGGCGGATGGAACATTATCGGCCAAACCTCCACGGCGCTTTTCGATCCGCACACCAGCGACTTGGAGAAGATGTTCCGATTGCAGGCCGGAGACCGGGTGCGCTTCGTGCCGATCGACGGACCTCCCGGGACCGAAGCCTCGATTCCGTCTGAAGGCGGACTTTTACCCGGGTCTCCGGATGCGGCCCTGGTGACGACCGCCGTGTCGAATCGAGCCGGTTCTCCGGAGGGCGAGCCCGTCTTGCGCATCCTAGAACCGGGTCTCGGGATGAGCCTTCAAGACACCGGTCGGCAGGGCTTCCGGCGCTTCGGCGTGCCAACGAGCGGCACGATGGATCCGCTCACCGCTGCCTGGGCCAATCGCCTGCTGGATAATTCTCCGGACGCCCCCGTGTTGGAACTCTGTCTCCAAGGCCAACGCCTGGAGGCCCTGCGCGACGGCTGGATTGCGGTGTGCGGCGGCTCGCATTCGCGGGGACAGGCTCCCTACCGGGCCTTCCGCGTCCGAGCCGGCGAGTCGCTCGACTTCGGCCCCGGAGATTCTGGTGTCTGGACGTATCTGGCGGTGCCCGGAGGATTCCGAGCGAACGCATTCCTGGGCAGTCGCAGCACGAATCCGAGGGCGGGCATCGGTCACACCTTGCGATCCGGCGACCTGCTCTTGCGGAATCTTGCGGGCGATTGGTGCCCACCCGCCGGTGTCGCCGCGCGTGGCGTCTCACCCGACCCATGGGTGACCGATCGCGACACAGGCCCGCTGCGCGTCTGGCCGGGTCCGCAGTGGGAGCAGTTCGACGCAGAAAGCCAACGCCGCCTGTTCGAAACCGAGTGGCGCGTCACTAGCCAATGCGACCGTGTGGGGTATCGACTGCAGAGCGATCGGGACGCCCGGCGCGGCTCCAACCGGCCGACGATGCCTTCGATCGGGCATACTTTGAGGCCGCTCGCTGGACCGCCCCATGCCTCCCCAGGACCGCAGTCCCCAGGCGGTCTCGCATGGACTGGCGGCTCACTCATCTCGGAACCGGTGCTGACGGGCTCGATCCAAGTGCCCTCCGACGGCCAACCCATCGTCACTTTGCAGGACGGCCCGACCCTCGGTGGCTACCCCAAGATCGGCTGGATCGATCCCCGCGACCTACCCCGTCTCGTGCAGCGCCGCACTAGCCAACCCGTCCGCTTCATCCTCGCAAAGGCCACCGGGTAAGCCGGCCGGGTTGGGCCATTCGGAAAGCTTGGGGTGTGCTTATCGGGAACCAATCATTCCCGCAGCAGAGCGAAAAGCCAGTGGCTAACGGCCATCGTCAGTGCGGACATTCTCGGCTACTCACAGTCCGCTTTTCGGCCAGAAAACTGCCGAACCCGTCAGACCCAGGTATCACGGGCGTCCGGGAAAACCGATCTGCCGATCGAGATTAAGGGGGCAGATTTTGCTATCTTGACAGCATCGACACTGCTGTCACGGTGCTAACTATGAGGACCACGATCACGATCGATGCCGATACGGAGGCACTGCTCCGACAGGAGGTCCAGCGAACCGGGCTGTCCTTCAAGATGGTGTTGAATCAGGCGATCAAGCGTGCCTTAGGACGCCGACCGAGCGGGGTCCAACTTCAACCCCTCTTTTCGGCCCCCTTCCCCCCGGAACTCACTCGGCAGAGCTTCAACCGGCTCGCGGCCGAATGGGAAGATGAAGACACAATCCTCGAACTCGGGTCGTGATCCTCCCCGATCTCAACTTGCTGCTTTACGCCTACAACCCACACACGCCGCAACATGGGGCGGCCCGTGGTTGGTGGAAACAGGCGATGAACGGAGACGAACTGATCGGGATACCGCTGGAGATCGCCTTCGGCTTCGTGCGCATCGCAACCAATCCCAGACTCGGTGCAGCCCGAGTGCCTTTGATCGATGCGCGACAAGTGGTGGAAGGTTGGATGGATTTGCCTCAGGTGCGGACCCTCGTCCCCGGTGCACTGCACTTCAACCGAGTTATGGAGTTGATGACCGCAGCCATGGCGGCGGGCCCGGTCCTCTCCGACGCCATCCTGGCCGCCTACGCCATCGAACACCGGGCGACGCTGTTCACCAACGACAGCGACTTCGCGCGTTTTCCCGGATTGATGTGGCAGAACCCGTTGATCTCCGCGGGATCAACCTCTCCACGTCGTCCATGACGTCTCGAGCCCCGGAGTCGCTCGCGGTTCCTTTCTCTGCTTTCATCGGGCCATGCGATCGACGGTCGGCTGGGATCTGAATTGCGATCTGGGCGAGGGGGAGCCTTGGGCGCGGACGCGGGCGCTGGTGCGGCAGGTGACCTCGGCGAATGTGGCCTGCGGCGGGCATGCCGGGGATGCGCTCACAATGGAGCGGGTGGTGGTCGAAGCGAAGGCTCTGGCGGTCCGACTAGGGGCCCACCCCGGAGTGGCCGGAGAATTCGGACGGGGCGAGGTGACCCTGTCGCCTCGGCAACTCCAGACACTCGTGCTCCAGCAAGTCGGTGCGCTGGATCTTTTGGCCCGACGGCAGGGCAGCCGGTTGCATCACATCAAGCTGCACGGAGCGCTGTATCATGCCGTGGAGGACGACAACGCCCTCGGCCGGGCCTATGTCGAGACAGTGGCGCGGTGGTTTCCTCAGGTGACGATTTACTCGCGCGCCGGAGGCCTCGTACTGACGCTGGCTCACAAAGCTGGGATCAGCGCGTGGGCCGAAGGGTTCATCGACCGGGCCTACCAGGCGGATGGCCAACTCGTGCCGCGAAATCAAGACGGGGCGCTGTTGACCCGCACCCGGGACATCACCGAGCGCCTGCGCGAATGGCAGCAAACCGGCGGGTGGAAGAGCCTCGATGGAACTTGGGTTGCCGTGCCCGCCCAGACGCTCTGCCTGCATGGCGACACGCCCGGTGCCGTCGCGCTGGCTCGGGCCATCCGCAGAGCGATGGATCGATAAGGCCCAAGGCCGGCAATCGTCAGCTTCCCGAGGCCGAGTAGATCGATCCAACCTGCTCGTCCTTTTGACTGAAAGAATTCTGGGGCATCACCTCCCGAAAGCTACACCCCGCCAGACCCCACCCGCCTACCAGACCCCAGCAGCCCCCTCGCCCCGGGGATCGGCCGCGGCAGACCATCGGCCTTGGGCATCACGGCCCACCGCCTGAGCGGCACCCAGCGAGGCATCGACCGCAACCGTGTGCCCACGGCGCCGCAACTCGGCGATGATGGCTTCACCCCAGGCGCGTTCCACATGGAGCTCATCAGGCTTCCACTGATGATGAAGACGCGGGGCGGCCAGGGCTTCGCGGGGCGATTTCTTGAAGTCGATGGTCCGCAGGATGGCCAGGAGGGTTTGCGAAATAATGGTCGGCCCACCGGCCGCACCCACGCTGAGAATCGGCTGACCATCTCGGAGCACCAGCGTCGGGCTCATGCTCGAGAGCGGCCGCTTGCGTGCCTCAATGGCATTGGCCTCGGCGCCCACCAGGCCGAAGAAGTTCGGCACACCCGGCTGGGCCGAGAAGTCGTCCATGTGGTTATTGAGCAAGAGGCCCGTGCCCGGCACGACCACCTTGCTGCCGAAGCTCGTGTTCAGCGAGGCGGTGCACGCCACCCAATTGCCCTCGGTGTCCGCGGTGGAGAAGTGCGTGGTGTGCCGGTTCCGCTCCCGGGTAAACCACTCGCGGTCGGCCTCGGGCGGGGTGCCGGCCGCCGCGACGACCGAGGCTCGATCGAGACGGATCCGCCGTGCCAGGTCGGCCGCGTACTTCTTGGACACCAACCCACGGGGCACGCGCGCGAAGTCAGGATCACCCAGCCAACGAGCCCGATCGGCGAAGGCCAGCTTCATTGCCTCGGCGACGACATGGGCCATTTCGGCAGAACCATCACCCATGGCTGCGAGATCGAAGTGCTCGAGGATGTTAAGGATCTCGACGACATGGACTCCACCTGAGCTGGGCGGCGGGAAGCTCACGATTTCGTGGCCTCGATAAGTGCCTCGGACTGGTTCGCGCGGCACCACCTCGTAGCGGGCGAAGTCGGAAGCCGTGACCATGCCGCCATGGGCTTGCATCCACTTGGCCGTGCGGCGTGCGAAGTCACCCCGGTAGAACCAAGCCACGCCGCCCGCGGCCATCTGCCGGTACGACCGGGCCAGGTCGGGTTGGCGCAAGCGATCGCCCGCCGATGGCACCGTCGGCAAGCCCTTCAAAAAGATGGCCTCGCTCTCAGGGAACAGCGCCAACTGGGAGCGCGTCTCCTTCAGGCGGCCGACGTAGTGGCGGTCGAGCTGGAATCCCTTCTCGGCGACTCGGGCGGCGGCCTCCAAAAGACGACCCAACGGCAGGCGTCCGTAGTTGGTGCTGGCGTAGGCGAGCGTGGCGAACTCACCGGGAATGCCGACCGACAAGGCTCCATCCTGACTGAGGAGCGGATCGGCCTTGCCCTCGCGCAAGAACAGGTCGCGTGTGGCCGCGGCCGGGGCCATCTCGCGGCCATCCAGAGTGATCAGCCGTCCATCAGCTAGCCGCAAGGTCATGAAACATCCGCCGCCGAGGCCCGAATTGTGACCATCGACCACACCCAAGGTCAGGGCGCAGGCAATGGCCGCATCGACCGCATTGCCCCCGTCGCGCAAGGCCTGCAAGCCCGCCTCGGTAGCCACCGGATTCACGGTTGCGACCAGACCCTTGCGAGGTGCGGCGGGTTCAGCGGCACTTAGCCCTTGGCTTCCAAGGAAGGACTGTAGCGCGAGCAGCAACAGTGGCAGGACGAGACAGGCATCGAATCGAACCCATCGAACCCGGCTGGAAAATTGGTCTTTCATCGTCATGTCTCCTTCAGTTCCCCCTCATCTACGCCGCCATGGGCTGATGTATTCGCTCAAGCGCCCCCAATGTCGCCCACGGACGCGGCATTGGTTCAACGCTGTTCCACACCCGGATGCTTGAAAAGCTTCAAGCCGCTCGGCGGCTCCCGCTCTAGGAATTTGCCGCGCATCCAATTGGCCGATTGATTCCCGGGCCTGATCGGTTTCCATCAGAAGCATGATCCCCCGCGGTACCATCAGACCTCATCGGGCCTTCACGCTCATCGAGCTACTGGTAGTCATCGCCATCATAGCCATCCTGGCGGGCATGCTCCTGCCAGCCTTGGCCAAGGCGAAGGAGAAGGGCCGCAAGACCGCCTGCTACACCAACCTTCGCCAAATGGGATTGGCGATGCTCCTGTATGCCGATGACCACGGCGGGAAAGTCCCTCGGGGTAACGAGCCCTACTGGTGGCAAATGTACATCCCCAGCCTCGGCGGAACGGCCGCCGCCCGGGATCAATACGGACGAATCAAGGTCTACACCTGCCCCAGCTACCCCAACAAAAAGCAGGTGGTCTGCTATGTGGTGAATGCCTGGCAGTTCAGCAGCCCACGCGACACCGTCGGCAATGAAGTGACCGGAGCAGTGAACCTCCAGCGGGTGCACAGTCCCTCCGATACGGTCTACTTCGCCGACAACGAGAGTGCGTCGTGGCGGCCGGTCTTCACGGTAACCAACGTCATCGGCAGCGTGGATCTGAATGACGTGTGGACCCCGTCCCACCTGCCCTACGGCGCCACCGGCCGCACCCTGAGCGGCGATCGTCGGGTCGCTGCCAAACGCCATGGCGAGGGAGCCAACCTACTTTTCTTCGACGGCCATGCCGGATGGAAAAACGGCCGAGCCATGACGGTCGAGGACTGGCGCGAGCAACGCTATTGAAGGGCTCAACGCCTCGGCTTGTTCTTCTGGTGGATACACCTCAAACTGAAAGACGATTAATCCACCGGTTCACTTGTCATGATCCTGCCGTCCGCTGCCATTGCATTATTGGACTCCAATTTCAGAAGGAAGATTTCCCTCTGGCTTTGGATAGCGTGCTGCATGGCGACATCTCTGATCGAGACAGAGGCCGCCGAGGAAATCCGCTTCAACCGAGATGTTCGCCCACTGCTTTCGGAACACTGTTTCCAGTGCCATGGATTCGACGCCAACACCCGAAAATCAAGCCTCAGGCTGGATCTCAGAGAGGAGGCACTGAAGCCTGCAAAATCCGGAGCTATTCCCCTGATCCCGGGAAAACCCGAGGCCAGTGAGCTGTTCCGCCGCATCACAATCAGCGATCTTGACGCACAGATGCCGCCAGCGCCAGAGCACGCGCCGTTGACTGCCGCCCAGCGCGAGATCCTACGGCAGTGGATCCTGGCCGGTGCGAACTACGAACCGCACTGGGCGTTCGTGCAGCCGGTGCGCCAGCCTCCTCCTGAGGTGAAACCTTCGTTCCGGACCCGCAACCCGATCGATCGGTTCATTCTAAAACGCCTAGAGCAGGCAGGTCTTTCTCCAGCGCCAGAGGCGGCGCCCGAAATCCTTTTCCGTCGGTTAACTCTCGACCTCACCGGGCTTCCACCGACCCCTGAGGAGGTGAAGGACTTCCTCCGCGACCCGTCCTCTGAGGCTTATGAACGGTGGGTGGACCGTCGTCTGGCCTCGCCCCGCTGGGGAGAACGCATGGCTCAGGATTGGCTGGATGTGGCCCGCTTCGCCGACAGCAACGGCTACCAAGTAGACCGCGATCGCGAACTCTGGGCCTGGCGCGATTGGGTAGTCCGGGCGCTGAACCGCAATCAACCCTTCGACCAGTTCACTATCGAACAACTGGCCGGGGATCTCCTGCCCTCGCCCACTCTCGATCAGCGGATCGCCACCGGGTTCCACAGGAACCACATGATCAACGAAGAAGGCGGCATCATTCCCGAGGAATTCCTCGCCGAATACTGCTTCGACCGAGTTGAGACCACCGCCACTGCCTGGCTCGGCCTGACCTTCACCTGCGCTCGCTGCCACGACCACAAGTTCGACCCCATCAGCCAGCGCGACTACTACGGACTGTACGCTTTCTTCCACAACATCACCGAAAAGGGGGTCGGCGATTATGGTGCACCGATCCGGCGAAGCACTCCTCCGATGCTTCAAATCCCCTCCCCTGAACAACAGACTCGGTTGGATCGTGAACGCGGCTCGCTGCGATCCGAGGAGTCGTTGCTGGCCCAGCGACGCCCGGAAATCGTGGCCGATCCTGAATCCTGGTCATCGAACCTCCGGGCGCATCCGGTGGCCTGGGAAACCTCGGGAACCACTCTCCTTCCGGTCCAGTCCGGCACGAACCGCTCGATCCGCCTGACGTGGGATTCACCGGCGACTGCCCTCCGATTGACCTTCAGGCCAACGGGGATTGGAAGTTCACCGGAACCCCGCCGAATCGCCCTCGGCGAACTTCGCCTCCGCAAGGCGGGGCAAGATCGCGCCATCACGCTTCGAGCCCGCAGCACGCTGGACTCCCGCGCCGCCGAGTCCGTGGCGCCTGCGCTCGACGATAAACTCGATACCGCCTTCTCCCTGGATTGGACCACCCAACCTGAAGTCCGCATCGTGTTGCTGCCTGAATCCATTCCTCAGGGGGGAGCCAAAGAGCCCAAGGCGTCCCCCTTGGAACTGGAGATTGTCTACCGGGACGTGGCCGGATCCTCGGACATCGAGCTGCGCGTCGACACCACCCGGGAACCGGTCGATCGGATTCCCACCCCGCCCATCGCCGACCTCCTCTCTAAACCGAGCACTAACTGGACGGCAGATCATCGCCGGCAAATCGAGGATTTTCGCCTCGATTCCGAGGCCGGGTTTCGGCAGCTCCAGAAGAGTGTCCAGCAACGCCAGCGAGATCTGGATACCTTGGACCTATCAATTCCCGTAACTCTGGTGATGGAGGAAACCAAGGAGCCTCGACCCACTCACGTGTTGCTCCGGGGAGCCTATGATCAGAAGGGAGAACGTGTGGAACCCGCGTCGCCCCGCCTTCTGCCACCGATGCCCAAGAGCGGCCGGACTGATCGACTTGCCCTAGCTCGATGGCTAGTGAGCCCTGAGAACCCATTGCCGGCGCGGGTGATCATGAACCGCTGGTGGCTAACGCTGCTAGGCACGGGACTCGTGCGAACAACCGAGGATTTCGGATCGCAGGGGGAACCCCCCAGTCATCCCGAACTGTTGGACTGGCTAGCCCGTGAGTTCGTGGATTCGGGCTGGGACCAGAAACACATGGTCCGACTCCTGGTCACCAGCGCCACCTACCGTCAGGCTTCCCAAGTTCGACCCGAGACCCTCACCAAGGACCCAGAAAACCGCCTCCTGTCGCGCGGACCCCGTTTCCGATGGTCCGCAGAGATCATTCGTGACAGTGCTCTGGCCTCATCGGGGCTCCTGATCGAGACCCAAGGGGGAGCCTCGGTTAAACCGTACCACCCTCCCGGTTTGTACGAACAAGTCGTGGCCGGCTCCTCGGCCAACACCTACGAGCAGGATCACGGAACGGCTCTCTACCGGAGGACCCTGTACACCTACTGGAAGCGGTCTGTCCCCAATCCGGCCCTGCTGCTCTTCGACCGCCCGTTCCGGGAAACTTGCGTAACCCGGCGCTCGCGGACCAGCACACCGCTGCAGGCGTTGAACCTACTCAACGACCCCACCTATGTCGAAGCCGCCCGATTCCTGGCTCAACGACTCCTCCGCGAAACTCCCGATGCTGACAGCCGGATCCGCTCAGCTTTTCTGCGCATCCTGGGCCGCCATCCTTCGGATCGCGAACACCGGATCCTCAGCCTAGGTCTGAAACGAACGCAGGAGCACTTTACACAAAACCCCTCGGCGGCCTCCCAACTGCTGACCGTGGGAGAGTCCAAGGCAGACGCCACGCTGGATCCGATCGAACTGGCCTCATGGACCCTCACAGCGGGCTCCATTCTCAACCTCGAGGAGACTCTGACACGTCAATAGCCCATGTCCCCGAACACTCCCCCACTTCAAGCCTCGCGTCGGCAATTCCTCGGGCAGGCGGGCGCCACGCTCGGGGCGGCCGCTTTGGCCTCGCTGCTGAACCCGCTCGCCGGGGCGGTTTCCGGGACTCCGATCCTGAAGGGAAGCCTCATTCCCCGCGCCCGTCGGATCATCTATCTAACTCAAGCCGGAGCCCCCTCGCACCTCGACCTCTTCGATCCGAAGCCCGGCCTGAAGGCTCGGTTCAGGGAAGAATTGCCCGATTCCATCCGCGGCTCCCAGCGGCTTACCGGGATGACCTCGGGGCAAAAGTCTTTTCCCATCGCCCCGAGTCCGTTCGCATTTCGGCCCGCCGGTCAATCAGGCCTCCTGCTCAGCGAACTGTTGCCACACACCGCCCGCGTCGCCGACGAGTTGTGTCTCATCCGCTCGATGCACACCGAAGCCATCAACCACGATCCGGCCATGACCCTCCTTCAGACGGGGCACCAGCAGGCCGGACGGCCATCGATGGGATCCTGGCTCTCCTACGGACTGGGAAGTGAAAACCGGGACCTTCCCACCTTCGTGGTGATGATCTCCCGCCCCAGCGGCCCGACCAACGCCCAACCGTTGCACGAGCGGATGTGGGGCGCAGGCTTCCTTCCGTCCCATCACCAGGGGGTTCGATTTAGCCCAGGCAAAGACCCGGTGCTCTTCCTCAGCGATCCCGCCGGAGTGAATCGGGGAATGCGCCGGGGAATGCTGGACGATATCGGTCAACTGAACCGACTGAACTTCGAAGAGTATCAAGACCCGGAGATCCAAACCCGGATCAACCACTACGAATTGGCCTTTCGGATGCAGGCCTCGGTACCCGAACTGACCGACCTCTCGGGCGAACCCGCCTCGACCTTCGAACTTTATGGTCCTGAGTCACGCAAACCAGGGAGCTTCGCCGCCAACTGCGTCTTGGCGCGGCGACTCTCCGAACGCGGTGTCCGCTTCGTCCAACTCTACCACCGGGGCTGGGACCAACATGACAACCTGCCCTCCGGAATCCGGCACCAAGCTTACGACACCGACCAAGCGTCCGCGGCCCTGATCACCGACCTACGCCAGCGCGGCCTCTTGGAAGACACCCTGGTTGTTTGGGCCGGCGAGTTCGGACGCACCGTCTTCAGCCAGGGAACGCTGACGGCCACCAACTTTGGCCGCGACCACCACCCTCGTTGCTACAGCGTCTGGATGGCGGGTGGCGGCATTCGAGGAGGAGTGTCTTACGGAGAGACCGACGACTTCGCTTACAATGTGGTCCGCGATCCGGTGCACATCCATGACATGAATGCGACCCTGCTGCATTGCCTAGGCATCGATCACGAACGACTGACCTTCCGCCATCAGGGCCGAAACTACCGCCTGACCGATGTCCATGGGACGGTGCTTTCGGCGGTGCTCGGTTGATGAGCCCTTGGCTACCGCCTGCCGCATTACTTTTCGCTGATGCAGTAAAGGCTCTGCCGGCCGCGCAAGAAAATCTGCCGACCCACGATCGCCGGCGAGGCATCAAATCCGTCTTCGAGGTGGTTCTTGGCCAAAACTTCCAATCGAGAGCCGTGGCGTAAGACCGCCGTGTTGCCATCTCGCCCGACCACGTAAATCCGCCCATCGGCGGCCACCGGGGAGGCGTAAACACCGTTGAGCCCGTCCAGACGCTCCGCTTCGAAATGGGCCTTGCCGGTGACGGCGTCGAAGGCTGAAAGCAGAGCGCTGTTGTTGGAAATAAAGTACAGCGTGTCACTCACCAGCAAGGGCGACGGGACGTACGGGGTGCTTTTGGCGTGCGACCAGACAATGCCGTCAGTACCGGTGAGATCGCCGGAACGATCTAGGCGAAGGGCCTGAAGGGCATTGCCCCGATAACCACTCATCACAAAAACCCGATCCTGGGAGGCGACCGCCGAGGGGATCGCATTGACTGTCTGCCCGGCACACTCCCAAAGCAATTTGCCGTCCTTGAGGTCGTAGCTGCGGATCTTGTTGGTGCCGTTGACGATTACCTGTTTGCGACCGCCATGGCTGACGATCAACGGGGTGCACCAACCGGTCGGTTCATCGCGCGTCTGCCGCCACAGTTCCCGACCGTCACGCTTGTCGAGGGCCACGATGAAGTCGTCTCCCTCATGATCCCAGAGCACGACCACCGTGTTGCCGTCGAGGGCCGGCGAACTGCCCTCGCCGAAGCTGTTGCGGGTGCGCATGTCGCCGAGGTCCTTTTCCCAGAGGAGCTTGCCCTTGAGGTCGTACCCGTAGAGGCCAAACGATCCAAATGAGACAATCAGGTGCTTGCCATCGGTGACCGGAGAGGCCGAAGCAAACCCGTGATCTTTGTGGTGTCCCTCATGCGGCAATTGGGTGCGCGGGGATTGGGTCCAACGCTGCTTGCCCGTCTTGCGATCGAAGCTCAGCACCGTGAACTGCTGGGCCCGGGTCGGACGATCGACCATGCCTCCCCCGCCTCCTGCGCCTCCTCTCCGAGGGCGCTCAGACCGATCGGGTGGTTGACCGCTCGCGTCCGCAGTCTCCGCAGCGGCTTCAGGCCCGGTGGGGATGGCCGTGAGAATGAAGACTTGATCGTCCCAGACGATCGGTGTGGAGCTCCCTCGCCCCGGGATAGTCACCTTCCATTGCACATGATTGGTCTCGCTCCATTGGGTCGGTGGGTGGGCGTCGGTAGCCACTCCGTTGGCCTGTGGGCCCCGCCAGCCAGGCCATTGCGATGCGGCATTCGACTGCAACGGGAGCCAAGCATTCCACAAGCAGCAGGTGAGCGCCGCGATCTGAAGTTTCCGGGTGTTCATGAGTTGATAGAGAGACGGTGGGAGTGGATTGGGGTTACAAATTCTGAGTTACCGAGGGATCAATCCTTGCGCGGCTCTTACTGCGGAGCCGACGGCTGAACAGTCGGTTCACTCAAGGTTTTCAGGAAAGCCACCAGGGCAGATTGATCGTCAGGGCTGAGGTGAAGACCCCCGGCGGTGTGTTTGGCCAAGTTGGGGTCCAGGTTGGGGCTCGCCTGAACACCCTCCGAGTAATGGCGCACCACCTCCTCCAGCGTCTGGAAGCGGCCGTCATGCATGTAGGGAGCGGTTCGCGCAATGTTGCGCAAGGTCGGCGTCACGAACTTGCCCCGATCGGAATTACGCTTGGTGACGCCGGCCCTACCTGGATCGCTGGGTTCGAGGTCCAATCCATTGTCGTGAAATTGGTGATCGGTGAAGAGCATCCCGCCATGGCAGTGGAAGCAGTCGGCCCCACGCTGCCCCATACGCGGTTCGTTCTCGGTCATGAAGAGTTCCAACCCCCGGCGTTCCAGATCGCTGAGGGTGGCCTTTCCTTGAATCGACAAATCAAACTGGGACCGGAACCCGGTGAGGGTCAGGACAAACTGTTCCAACGCCAACGCGATGCGTTCGGCGTCGATGCGCGGAGTCCCAAACGCTTTTTCGAACAATGCCGGATACTCGGGCATTCCCGATAGTTTGCTGACCACCGACTCCAAGGTCTCGGCCATCTCGGTCGGATCCTGAATAGGCATCAATACCTGCTCCCGCAACGATCGGGCTCGACCGTCCCAGAAAAACTCCCGCTTCCAGGCCAAATTAACCAAGGCCATGGACTGCCGAGTTCCCAGTTGGCCCTGAACGCCCGGACTAAAACGACGCGAATCCGAAAACCCCGAGGCCGCCGCGTGGCAGGAGGCGCAGGCAATGGATCGATCGGCCGACAAGGCCGTCTCTTGAAACAACCGGCGTCCCAACGCGATTCGTTCCTCGATCAACGGATTGTCCCGAGGGAGCGGCGGGATGGGAAAGGTTCCCGCCATCGCGAATCGATGGGGCGTGTATTTTGGGGGCAGGTCTTTGGGAACGACGGGAGGAACCGTCGCCTTCTCGACGACCCCTGGGCTATCGAGCAATTCTCCTGCGCGAAACGACAAGGGTAGGTTTCGGCCCAACGCATCGGCCAATGAATCCTGTTCGCGCGAATGGGTGGATTGCCCATCCCGCGCCAGTGAAATTGGCCGAGGCAAGCGGAACAAGGATGCCAAATCCCAGTCCAACCGGAGGACCCCGTTCCGCGTTAGATCCAACGGTACCGCGAGCGATATCCGGGTGCGTCGGGGATCCCGGGCGACATGCAGCGAATAGCCGGCGATGGGACCAGTGCCCGAACGATAGCGCCCCTCCAGCGCCATGAAGATGTACCCGCCCTGCCAGTCCCAATGCAGGCCATTGAGAGCGGGCGATAACGGATCGTCGGGCAACCGTTTGGCCGGATCGGCGTGGTTCTCGACCGGGTCCGGCCCGATCCAAAAACGCAGCGCCCGGTATTGGCCCGGCGGAACCGGATTCAAGGTCCAACGCAGTCGACCGGACGCGACGTCGATCCACGCATGGGCCGGAGTCACTTCCACCCACTTCCCGTCGACGGTCTCCAGCGCGGCTCCCGATAACAGAGCGCTCAGGCGGGTCACCGACAGCAATTCGCCGGCCCCGGTCTCATGGCGCAGCGCCTCGATTTCCAGAGGCTTACCATCCCAGGTAGGGCGAAAAACCAAATCCAAGCTGACAGCGCGGGCTAGGACTGTGAACAGCCCCCCAATGAGGACCAGTGCGCACCGGCTTCGGAAGCGGGGCCAAGTATCTTGAAAACGACTCATAGGAGGCGAGTGCACCGTGTCAGACCGTTGAGTCGCCACGATGAAGCCACCGTCAGAGACTTTCAATCGGCACCCCACAGCAAAAAGCGCGGCGGGGTGAAGAACACACCCGCCGCGCTGCATCGAATCTAGCCTGAAGCTTACTTCGCGTTGGCCGTGATCCAGGCCTCCTTGTGAGCCGTCCACAGCACCGCATTCTTGAGCAACTGCTGATAGGCGATATGCCCGTGAGCGATGGCGTCGTGACCCAACGTGATGCCGGCGATGCGGGCCTTGGGATGGTTCACCACGAAGACCTGCGGGAAGTCCTTGTTCTTGGGCTTAGAGTGGGCGGTGGCCAGCACCTGGATGGGCGTTCCAGCCGGATCGGCCTCGTAGTAGTAGAGCTCGTCGCTGAGCTTGAAGTGCTCCGGAACACCCTGAAGCAAGGGGTGCTTCACGCCGGAAACGGTGACTTCAAACTCCCCGTAAGAGTCATGGCCGCGGGAACCGCCGCCGGCCAATTCCCGGTTGTAAGCAGGCCAGTTGGCCCAGTTGTACCACAGGCCCGGGTGCAGCAGAACCAGACCTTTGCCGGCCGCAGCATGGGCTGCGATGGCCTCGCGCACCGCTGCATCGGGAAAGGCCTTGTTGGCGCTGATGAGCAAGATGTCCGCGGACTTCACAGCCTCGATGGTCACGTCCTGTGACTCGCGGTAGTTGGCCGAAATGTGCCCGGAGTCATTGAGCATCGCCACATCCGCTAGGTTGAACCAGCGGTTGTAGTCGTGCGAAGCACCACCGCCAATGAGCAGTGTCTTGAGCCCATTGCCCCACTTCAGCGGTGCGGCCACCGGATTGACCTGAGCCTGCTCAGGTCCCGCCGGCGCGCCCAACTCGGCTGTGATGGCGAAGAGGGTCGGCGCCACTTCGTTGTCGTAGCTCTCCAGCACCAATTTCTGGATCACACCGGGCTTGGTAATATTCTTGGTCAGCCAACGAATCTGGCCAGGCCCCTTGGTCCAGCTCGGCAACCCCTTGGAACCCGTCACATCCGCACGACCGCGGTAGTCGGCGATTTCCACGCCGTTCTTCAGGAGGATCTCCTGCGTCGCACCGCCTTCAAAAACGGCCGTCATTTTCAGGGCATTGACCTTCTCGCCCACCGCGGGATAACCCCAGCCCGCCACGCCGCCCAGGATGTGCAGCTTGGAGGCCGCCACACCCACCTTCACCTCGACCCGCTTAGGCAGACTCTTGCGCGACCAGGAGTCCGACGCTCCCCCCTTGAGAACGACCACGTTGGCGACGGCTTTCTCAGGGCTGATCACGTCGAAAGGAATGTCTTCGACGCGCTTGAGGCCGTAGCTGCGGAAGGTAACGGTGTCGTCTTCCTGCTCCGGCGTGATGTAGAGGCCACGACCGCTGTTGGCCGTGAAAGCCCCACCCAAATCAATGATGCGGAAGCGATTGTCATCGACGGTCATGTAGGCCAGCAAATCCCGCAGAGCGGCCGCGCCCAAGGCATCGAAGCCCTCGGGCATGAGCGAGCGCCCCGTAGACTTGCGGTTGGCAATGTCGGAGACACGCAAGGTGTGGTCGGACGTCGCGTCGCGCAGGACCACTTCCGAGGCATTCTCACGCTCGATGATGCCATCGAACTGATCCCCCGACTTGGTCTCCACGCTAACGCTGATGAAGTTCGGCTCGACCACGCGGTTCGGGTCCACGATGTGGATGAGCAAGTCGGCCGCACCGTGGGCCCCCATGCCGTTGAGGTTGGGAGCCAAGTTACGGCCCTCACCCTTGTAAATGTGGCAGCCGGCGCAGTTGGCGGTGTAGACCTTCTTGCCGTTGGCCACATCGCCCGGCTTCTCCACTTCCGGCTGCAACTTGGCGATGAGGGCGTCCTTCTCCTTGGCCTCCGGCCCCTTCAGGTCGTCGATAACCTGGGTGGCGCGGGCCGCAATTTTGGCGTCACCGTGGGTGCGGAGACGGTGCAGGCGGGCAGGTCCGAGCAGCACCACGTCGATCTTGTGAGCGGCGAGCGCCTCGATGAAGGCGGCGGATGAGTCGGCCCGCTTGAGTACCTGAGCAAAAGCCGTCTCCAACTGACCGGTGGGCAACTGGGCGAACCGTTGGACCAGAGCCATCCCACCTTCGGGGGCGGAACCCAGGGCCTCGATGAGAGACTTTTGGAGCGCCGGACTCACGGCCGGGGTCACTAGAGAAGCGACAGCAGGGATGACCGACGAATCGATGTTGCGGACACCAATTAAATTGGCGGCGATCTGGCCGCGAGAGGCGTCCGACAACGCGGCGTCCCCGATCTGGGCCGAGGCGGCCTGAATGGCGGGCTTGAGTTCGGCAGCCAAGGCCGAAGCCGCCTTCCAGCGGGCCACCAAGGGCAACACCGAACCAGCGGTGCGACCCGAAGCCAGTAGCGACTTCAAGGCGCCCAAATTGGCCGCATCGAGTTCGGGCTGCAGGCGGGCGTCGAGCGCGGCCGACAACGCTTCGAGGGCGGCCGCCTTAAGGCCATCGGTGGCGGCCGGTTGACGCGCGAGCAATTGCACCATGCGTCCGGCCAGCGCGGCATCCCGTCGATTGGCAACCATCCGGGCCAGGTGCGGCACATATCCAACGACGAACGCCGGATCTTGGGCAGCAAAGACCGCCTCGAGGAAGAGCAGCGGATCCTTGTCGGCGGCACCGACCGCGGCGGACTCCAGCCAACGATCCTTGAGGTTGGGCCAAGCGGCCACCACGGCATTGGCCAAGGCACGAGACGCCGGCAAGGAACCCGCGGCCATCAGGGCGTTAATGCGTACGCGGCCATCGGGGTCGCTCAAGCGCTCGATGACGGCTTTTTCCGTGGTCTTCAGCGGATCGGAATCTTTTGAGCGGAGATTGGCTGGGTTGGCCACCAACTCGGTAGCCACCCGAAGGGCATTCTTGCGAACCCAGGGGGACGAATCGTTCATGACCGAGGCGGCGGCCGCATCGTCCCAGGGCACGGGCCCGTTGGAGGCGGCCACGCGGTAAAGCCACAAGGCTTGGATGCGGGATTCAGCCGGGGCGGCAGTGTCGCCGATGAGCTGACCCAGACCGGGCAATGCCGATTTCAGCACGGCGGGCTGCTCAACCAGGAGGCGATTGGCCGTGGAACGAACCCAACCATTCGGATGATTCAGGGCGGTGACCAGGGTCTCCGCGTCGTTGCGGTCGAACTTCGCGGTCGGCAGCGTCTTGGCATCCTTGTGCTGGATGCGCCAAATGCGGGTGAAGTGGTGATCCCGATCCGGGCGGGCAGCCGCATTGCGGGCGCCGTGACCCGGACCCCGGGTGTCATTGTGGACGGCGATTTGATTGTAGAGATCGACCAGATAGATAGCCCCGTCCGGGCCCGCGCGGCTGTGGATGGGTCGGAACCAATAATCGGTGCTGGCGAGGAACTCGGTCTGCTTGCGGCCGTCTTCTTTGCGGCCTTGGTAGGTCGCGCCCTTCGGATCCAGAAACTCATGATGGAAGAGCTGGCGGGTGGCCTCGCCCATGAAGAACGAATACCGCTCGGTGGCCGCCCACTTGGCCGGCCAAGCGCCGCCGTCATAAATTGTCGCTCCCGCGGCTGCGGTCCAAGCGCCCACCCAGTCGATTTGCACGTACGGCTGGCGCTTCTCATCGAAGGCCGGGTAAATCTTGTTCTCCTCAATGACATTGAAGAACGACTTCATGCCGCCCACCTGTCCGCGAGCCAAGATCTTCTCAGGGATCACCACGTGGCAGATGGGCTCGCCGCAGGTGGCCGTCGTGAAGAGGATTTCGTTGTCGGGTGCGATCTCGCAGCCCCAAGTATTGCAACCCCCGGCGGCGATTTGCTCGACCGCGGAGCCATCGGGCTTGAAGCGGTAAATACCCGCGGCGATGTCGCCGAAGTCCTTGGATCCGTCGCCAGACTTCACGCGTCCACGGGTGTAGCCCACCGATCCGTAAATCCAGCCATCCATGCCCCAGCGGAAATTGCTAATGACCGCGTGGGTGTCGAAGGTGCCCCAGCCGGTATAGAGGGTTTCGACCTTGTCCGCCCGACCGTCTCCATTGGTGTCCCGAATCCACAAGATGTCGGGAGCCTGAGCCACGATGACGCCGTCTTTCCAGAACACCAGCGAGGTGGGCAGTTCCAGACCGTCAGCAAAAAGGGTGCGCTTGTCGGCCACGCCATCGCCGTTGGTGTCTTCCAGAAGGGAGATACGGTCGAGCGGCTTGCGAGGTTGCTTGCCGCCAACAGGGAAGGTCTTGGGGTCTTGGGCGCGGTTCCAGTAGGCCTTGAAGTCGTTCTTGTTCACGTCGCGACCTCCCGGGTACTCGGGCGTCTCAACCACCCACAGGCGACCCTTCTCGTCCCAGTCCATAGACATGATCTTCTCGGCCACGTTCTCGTCGGCCGTCAGGGACACCTTGAACTCCGGATGGGTCTGGAAGGTCTTGAGCGCCTCGGCGGCGGGCTTCGGCCCCCCGGCCGGGTACTTGAGCGAAGCCAATTCCTCGGGCTTGCAGAACTCATCGGCGTTGGCGCGTTGACCGGCCCAGGCGATGCCGCGCAGCAAAATGGCCCGGTAATGGGGGGTATTGAACGAGTCGTACTCGTGACCGGGGATGCTGACAAAGGCCCGGTAAGGTGCCTTGGCCTCGGGCAAGGTCTTCTCATAAGTCCACAGCTGGGGCCAGATGTTGAAGACATCGACAAAACTCTGGGCCAACACGTTGACGTCCTCGGCCATGTCGAGGCGGTTGTAGACCTCGTCCTTCCAGTCGAAGTTGGACACGCCCTTCACAATCGGATGCTCGGGATTGACGAAATAGACCCCGACATTGCCCTCGTGCCACTGAGTCTTCTTCTCGCCATCCCAGCGCCAGGCGCCACCGATGATCTTCTTGCACCACTCGTGCTGATCACCGCTGACCACGCCGTCGTGAAGCACCACCACGCCACCACCGCGGGACAGGAAGTGCTCGAAGCGTGCGCGTTCGTCGCCGATGATTTTCATGCCGTCGGCCGCGTAAATCACCAGCACATCGGTCGCCTCCAACTGGGCGGCCGTCGGAAATTCCATAGCGCCGCTGGCGGTGATTCCTCGCTCGGTGAGGAGCTTGGCCCATTCACCCAGGAACCGCGGATGATCGTGCTGGTTGGGGCCGTGGGTTTTGACGCCGCCGCGGATGAAGACGCGGAGCGGAGCGGCGTGAAGTCCGACAGTGAGCGCCAACAAGGCCCACATCGGCAGGAGGGATCTAAGGAACTGTTTCATGGCTTGAGTCAAACAACGCAAATCGCGGACGCCGTCGCCGACGCGCGCATTCAGGAAAGGATTGACCCTCCCGGAACGCACGACGGCAAGGGAGAACCCGGGCAGTCCATGGATGCGCTGTGACGCAAACAGTACCGTATCCTGCGAGGAGTGCTATGCGCAGATGGCACGCTGGAATGTCAGCGATGCACCAGTGTCCAACCGGGACGAAGGCTAAGGCCCTTTAATACGACAGGAACCGTCGGGTGCCAGGATGACGCTGAACGGCTCTTTCCGCGAAAATCCATGGCTGCATCCCAGCCCCTGACACCGTTCTCACCCATTCTCTTGCCCAACCGTTCCTCGGAACAATCCGGGCGATGGTTTGACGTAGCATTTGAAGCCGGCGCCTTCCGGGGCCACGGTCTCCCTGTTCATGACCGATTGTTTCGAGTTGCTCCAAGAACCGCGTCGCCCCTGGCTCGATGCCGACGCCCTCAAGGCCCGTTTTCTAAAATTGTCCGCGGCCGCACACCCGGACCGTTTCCATGGCGGTACGGACTCCGAGCGGGCACAAGCCAATGACCGCTCCGCCGAACTCAACGCTGCCTACAACACATTGCGGGAGACCCGCGACCGGCTCTTCCACTTGCTGGAGCTAGAACGCGGGGCTCCATCCCGGGACATTCAGCGCATTCCTGCCGGGACGATGGATCTTTTCGTCGAGATTGGTCAGTGCTGCCGCGATGCCGACACCTTCTTGGCGTCGAACCCGAATTCGGAGTCTCCCATGCTCAAACTCCAGCGAATGCGACAGGCGCTCGAATGGAGTGACCGATTAATGGTCCTTCAGCGTCAAGTGAACGTGCGGCGGGAAGCGTTGGAAACGACGTTAAAAAGCCTCAATGAGGCTTGGGAATCGGCTCCCTCGCCCTCAGCGCCCGATAGAAAGACTCACCTACCGCTGGAATCCCTTGAGGACGCGGCCCGTGCCATGAGCTACGTGAGTCGCTGGACCTCGCAACTGCAGGAGCGTCTGGGTCATCTGGCCAGTTAAGCCTCGGCGAATGCCGCCAGTTCCCATCGCGGTTTGTCCGGTTTCGTTATCTGTGGCCCAGGTCGGATCGAACAGCATCAAAGTTTGGACCGTGTTTCCTGCGGTTCCTCACCGCAACAAACCGGAACTCGGTACCGACTGGGCCGTGTTCAGATCCAATGGACGGACCATCACATAGTCATCCATGAAATATCCGCCGCCGATGTCATTCACCACCGAGGCTTCCTTGAGAAACCCATGTCGGTGGTAGCAGGCGATGGCTCGGAGATTCCCTTTGTTCACATGAAGTCGGACAGTCCGACACCCGGCCTGAGTGGCCGCTTGGAAAGCATGTTCAAGAAGTCGGCCACCAAGGCCCTTTCCCTGAAACTGCGGCAACACGTACAGCTTGTGTAGGTGCAAGACCGCGGCGTGCGGGTCGGTCTGGGTGGCCATGTAGCCCACCGGGATTTGGTCCACGATGGGCCAATGGAATACGACCCCGGACGTCCAGTCACGCCGGAGGCGTTCCAGGCTATACATCCAGTCCAGCATGTACTCGATTTGTCCTGGCGACAGCAGCCCGGCATAAGAAGAGCGCCAGATGCGTTCGGCCAGGTCGCGGACTTTCGGCAAATCTGCCTCACCCACGGGCTCAATCCAGACCTCGGCCTCCAACGGATTCATCACGGAGCCCGAAGAAGCTCGATCCGGTTGGTGTTGGCGATTCCGAGTTCCAGCAACTCCGCATTGAAGAAGAGGTCGGTGCGCATAGGTTTTTCCCCTTCGATGGGATAGGCCTTGCGTGCGCCCACCACGTCGGACATCGAGATCACGTCCAAAGCCACCAGATCGGTTCCGAAGCGCAATTCATTGAGAGCAATCGTGTCATGCAACCGAGCCTTGTCATCGCCCCGGACCTGGCCCACCAGCGCATCGGTGACTCCAAAGGCCACCTTAGGCATGAGGTCATCCAGCGCGCAGAGTTCCGGCACCGACTCCTCGGTCCGGCTGGAGTCGGTTTCAAAGCGGTACATATTGTCCACGGAACCAAAGGCCAGCGACAGCAGGTGGCCGTAGATCCCTCCGGAATGGTGAGTCAAAATGGGGGTCACAGGGATGATTCGGGTCACTTCCTGAGTGAGTAGTTTTGAGACATGGGAGCGGCGTCCAACGGCAAAGCGGTCGCCCTTCCCGAACTCCAGATCGCCGTAGACGAGTTTCCCCTGCGCTGCCGCCTCGTAAAACTGATTTCCATCCCATCCCGCATCGGTTGTAGCCACACAGCGGACGCCCAATCGGCGAGCCAGTTCCTGGAAACCGGCCGTCTTGAGATCACGAGCCTGACGATCCCAAATCACAATCCGCTGAGCAGGATGCCCAGACTGGATGAGTGACTCGACCAACGCCTCGACCACGGCAGGTCGGGTACCCGTCAGCGTTCCTGGGGCCGAAATCACTTTGAAACCCACCACATCAGCAGGTTTGACCCACACCTTCCAGGCTGTGGCCGTGTTGGTCTTCCCGGACAGGGCCAACAGCCCCCAGTCCACCAGCTTCCGAACCACTTCCGAATCCGGAATGAATGCAGAGGTCGCCCTAGGATCCGAAATGGCATGAATCCGGGCCTTGGCTGGGGCTTGGATTGAATCATTGGTAGCCTTAGGGGTTGCTGCAACCAGCAACGCTGATCGGTGGAACCCAGCCCCCAACCACACCAACACCCAGATGTAGAGAATGTGACGCATCTGTGCCGACGAGGATGCCAACTCTTCCGGACTTAGGCAAAACAACGATATCATTCTGAATCCCTAACGAAGAAAAGGGTTCCTCGCTATTTTCAGTGGTTTTTAAGCCAGCAGGTTTCATTGGTTTTCACACCGTTACCGACAGTTGGTTTTTGCCCCCCGGAGGCCGCCCGAGGACCTTATGGTTGGGGACCGATCTCTGAGCGGTCCGTGTCTGCGGACGTGGCGCTTTCGGAGAAATCGCCCTACCTCGGAGGTGCTTGGATGAGGTTGAGCAGCCTGTCCCTTGTGGGTAGCCTGTCCCTCGTGAGTAGCCTGTTCCTTGTGGGGCCTGCTCGGGACTTTAACCCGTTGGAAAGTGCGCCCTGCCGGGCGCACCAAAAAAAAGACCCCCGTCGTTCCGACGGGGGTCCAAAGAAAAACCGGGGCGCCAGTCAGAGGATGACCATACGCCCCGGGGAATAATCAGAATCAGTTCTGTAGGACTTAGTGGAGATCCTGAGGAGTTGAACAACGACGCCTCAGAAAACGAATAGTGCGACTGACTGACAAGGTTTAACTGAATTGTTTAACTAGACTGATTTTGCTTTGTTAAATGCCTTGTTGAGTCTGACTTGAGCGCTTTGTTTTCAAAAATTTGAAAATTTCAACGAACGACACACCCAACAAAACTTGAACAATTTAAAATCACTCCCTGAAAACACTCTGTGGAAACCTATAAACGTCAGGCACCAAAACTTCAGCCCTACGATTAAAAGTTAAGTTAATTCGCTCCGGTGAAAAATCAAGGAAGCCAAATTACTGCGCTTTTAAAACTCTGCTGCGAAAGAACACCATCACCGTAACAGGGATTTTCGCTGCGTCAACTACCAACTGGCTAAAAACAACAATCTCAATCATCCGGGCGAGGGCTGGAACTGGCAGCGGGAGGGTCGGAGACTCTGAGAACTTGTCCGACGTCTTCGGCGACAGCCAAAGACATCCAACCTCGACGGACACACTTTTCGATCCGATGGGATTCGTTTAGATGGGTGCTGAGAGGCAGTTCTGTTTTCAGGCTTTTTCCGAACCTTGCAGAAGAAAGTGAGCGTGAGACTCTGCAATGCCACCGCTGCCGGGTCGCTGCGCGGGCCGCTGAACCCAAGGCCCAAACACAGATCCTAGTCAAAGACATCTGCATCGAGGCTCTGGCTAACAAAAAAACTGCCATCCCCATCTCCAGATCCCACACGCTGCGTTCCGTTCATCCCAACTACGACCGTGAGCCCCTCCGAAATCACCACCTTCGCCCTAACCCTCCTCATCATGCTCGTCGGCTTGGCGGGCGCGCTCCTGCCCGGACTCCCCGGCACTCCGTTGATTGCCCTCGCAGCGCTGGGGCACCGATGGATCCTCGGGGATCACGGGGCAGCCACATGGGTTCTGCTCACGCTCATCGTCGTCGCAGTGTTCTCGGCCCTCTTAGACTTCGCGGCGGCCAGCTATGGTGCCCAACGACTCGGAGCCACCTGGCGCGGTATGGTGGGAGCAGCCATCGGCGGTTTGTTGGGGTTGTGGTGGCCTCCGTTGGGATGGATCGTAGGCCCGTTACTGGGCGCCATTCTCGGCGAATGGATCGGAGGACGCCCCTGGAGCGAGGCGGGTAGCGCGGGCGTCGGGGCGGCACTCGGCCTCATCGCCGGGACCGCTGTCAAGGTGGCCAGCGCCAGCGGCATGATCCTCCTCTGGGTTGTCCATGTGCTGTGGAAAGCGCTCAACGCCGCTTGAAGATCGGAGACTCTTCCTGCCCGTTTGACTCCAAGTAGCCCAACAAGTCGAGGATGTCTTCCCGCCCCCAAGCCGAGAGCAATCCTTCCGGCATGGACGACACCTTGGAGACGACGCGGTGACGCACCTCACTGGGTTGCACGGTCACCTTTCGATCGGTCAGGGCATCAACCCCAACAACGATCTGGGTCGGAGAATCTTCCAACACCCGACCCGTGATCTCCTTCCCGTCTTTCAGAGTCAGGACCATGGACTGATACTGCTCGGAGATGACCGCGTTGGGATCGACAATGGAACGCCACAGGTCCGCCCGGGAATAACGGCTAGACACCCCGGTCAGCTCAGGTCCCGTTGCGCCTCCTGCCCCCTGAAAGCGGTGGCAGACCCCGCATTGGGAGAGCTGATAAACTTGCTGACCTCGCGCATAATTTCGGCCCGACAGGGGCGTGCTCAAGACATCGGCCAAGTCGTCAAACTTCCATGCTCGATTCCCGTTGGGGCGGCTGGGTGTCGCTGCGGGAACCGTGGGGGCGGGGACGGCGGATGGCGGGGACTTCATCAGCTCAGCAATCGGGCCTTTTTCCGCGTCGGGAATTAACGCGAAGGCCTTCTGCTCGAGGCGTTGGATCAACGGATCAAATCCAGCCCCGGGGTTGGGCTTCTGGTCCACATCCAGAAACCATTGTTCGTAGGCGGCCGGAATGTGGCCCCACCCCGAGGGGATTTGCCGAAACCCAGCGAAGTAGCGCTGACGCAAAGCCGGAGTCCACCCTTGGGTCATCCCGTGCAAGGCGGCCGTGTAGTGCATCCGTTCCTGCCACGTCCTCGAGACATCCCGCAGTTGAAGAATCTTGGGCACAACCTCTCCATCGCCCAGTGCAACGAGCAACTGCGACAACTCGCGGTTACGAGGCCAAGTTGAGGCTGGGAACTGGCGACCCAGTTTTTCAATGACCATTGGCTTGAGGGCTTCCGGAATTCCATGGCGGGCGAACGCCACCTCAATCACCCGGAGCTGGGTCAGAAACCCCTCTTCGTCTAACGCGTCGAGGGGCCACCGGCCCAGGGCTTTGAGCAGCGCCACTTGCTGCGTTCCATCGCCGCATCGCGCCAGGGCTAACAGGGCGCTCAAACCGATCTTGGGATTCTCCTCGGCCAAAGCCTTCTCGACCCAGGTGGCCACTGGTTGCGATTCCAGCGCAATCCGGGCGGCCTGGCGCAGCATCGGATCAGCCGATCCCAACTGCGACCAACCCGAGGCCAGCCAACCCGCATTCACTTGTCCATGGACGGCTTCTAATTGCCGTCGCTGCGCCCGGGCTTCTTTGGCACCCGCCACCACTGCGGCCGAAGGCTCGGAGGCCGAGTTACCAACAAAGGTGAGTCGGTACAGTCCCGACTGGCCTCCACGGCCGCCAGTGATGCAGTACAGGGCTCCATCCGGTCCCACCTCCAGATCGGTGAGGTTCATCGCGCCTCCCCTAAAAAGCGTCTCCACCCGACCGGTGTACCCGGCTCCCTGTTCTTGGAGATGCACAGCAATGAGTCGCCCAAAAACCCAGTCTAGGCCGAAGAGCGCTTTCTGGTAGCGGGCAGGAAAGGCCGTGCCTGTCCCGAATCGGATGCTCGTCGGCGATCCGATGCCCACATCCACCACTGGGGGCATCGAGTCGGCATAATAGTCGGGCCACTTTCCGGAACCTTCGCGGTAACCGTGGTCGGAACCACTGACGAGGTGTTGAATTCGCGAGGGCCGATACCAGGGGGTTCCCCAGTCACGTTCCATGTCCGAATCGAAGCTGAAGAGTTCACCATCGGCGTTGAAGGCGATGCCATAGGCGTTGCGCTGGCCGGCCGAGAACAACCGCGCATCCTGGCCGTCCCGATCCAGGCTCAGCACAAAGCCGCCAGGAGCCTTGCGCCCGGCTCCGAATCCGTTGACATCCTCCAGTCGGGGCAATGCCAGATCCTCGGCATAATGGGCCACCGGAGAGTGAGGCGCCAAATCGCTCGGCAGGTCAGTGAAGTTGCCGGCCACGGCATAGATCCGATCGTCGGGCCCCTTCACGAGCGCGTGAGGTCCGTGCTCACCGCCACTGCCTGTCCAGCGCCGGAGCAGCTGAGTGGACTCGTAGCGGCCATCACCATCGGCATCTCGAATCCGGTACAAGTGATACCCGTCCGGGCCTCGACCATTCATATACAGGGCCCCAAAGGCATGCAGCAGGCCCATGGCCCCACCCACCTGGGTCTCCAGTCGTTCCATCTTGGCCAACTTGCCCTGCTCGATCGTCAGGCGGAGCAAAGACTCAGGCCCCTGAGGACTGATGATTAAGCGCCCCTGATCGTCCCGCGTCATGGAGATCCAAGATCCCTCGCCCGGCCGCGCACTATGAACCAGTTCCAGTCGAAAGCCTTCCTTCACTGAAATGCCGTCCACCGGCGTAGCCACGGGCTCCAACGAAATGGGGCCCCAGGGCGGAGTTCCCACCACCCCCAGCAGCTGGACCGGAGTCCAACCGGACACACCGTCCGAGGATGTCTGCCAAGAACCATCCGTCACGAAGTCCACGCGAGGAGCGTCCCGCATCAAGAACTCGATCCGGGCCAAGACGCCAGCCCCTCCGGAGAGGTTTCGCGCCCGAATTTCGAGAACATTCTCTCCCCGGGACACCGATCGGATCTTAAGTCGCGTCGGCTTTTTCCAGGAATTATTGGATCCCAGTCGCTGGCGATTGACGGACACTTCGGCTTCGTCGTCGGCCGCCAAAACGACATCACCACCCATGGCACCGGGCGGTACGGTGAAGGTCTTGCGGAAAAAGCGAACTTCGTTCTCCGCCCCGGCCGGCCCCCAAATCCACTGCGGCGCGGATTCGGCATGGACGAACGAGACCCAGAATACCATCAGAAGTAGGAACCGCGAGGTCATGCCCCAATCAAAGCCGTTCATCCCGAACAACGAAAGCCCGAAGCCCGGAGAGAAACAGGAATGTCACCAGAACTAGCCAATTGTCTCTTTCCGACGAGAGGGAGGGGTACGAAAAATCCTCTGGCCGACGGCCTAACCCATGGCATGATCGTTCGCGTTGGTTCTCCCGAGGACCTTCCGACCGCCGCAACAGCGCGAAGGAGGCCCTCATTCTGGAACGCTCAAAAGGCGGACTGGTAGAGGAGGATTAGTTTGGTTGTTTGGGTTAGGCGGGCGTCGCAAGGCGCCCGCTTTTTCTTTTCCCACAGTCCCTTTCCATCGTCCCCACAAGAGTCCACGGCCCGACGATTCGATATTTGCCCGAGACAGGGCCCAACCCCGAGGAATACCGTCCCTAAGACATGCGCCTCTTCGACCGTGGCATCCTCTGGCTGGCCGAAGGGTTCGGTTCGGGGCGACTACGCCCAGGACCTGGAACCTGGGGCAGCCTCGTGGGCTGCATTCTCACCGTCCCAGTGCTCTCGCTGCCTCTCTGGATGGCGGTCGCCGTGACCCTCACGGCTATCTTCCTCGCTATTCCGGTCTGCTCGCGGGCCGAGGCCTTGCTGGGCAAAACCGACCCAGGATCGGTCGTCCTCGACGAAATTGTCGCTATTCCACTCACCCTGTTGCCCTTGCAGGCGGGCGGCTTATTGGGGGTGGTTTCTAGCAGAGATCTGACCGTGCTGCCGACCCACAGCCTCTGGTGGTTGGCGGCGTTCGCGCTGTTCCGGGTCCTCGACATCGGCAAGCCGGGTCCCATCGGCGCCCTCCAGCACCTCCCACGTGGCTGGGGCATTGTGATGGACGACGTGGCTGCCGGATTGATCACCGGCCTGCTCCTGCTCGCTGGCGCTGCCCTGATGCACTGAACACCCTGACCAAACTTCCATGTCCGCCACAACTCCGTTCCGATTCCCAAAACTAGCGATCCTCAAGAGCGCCGAGGATCTGCGCCAGCGGTTCGCAGGACTTGGACACCCCCTGCCCGTCGACGACACAGCCCAACCCGCGGTGCTGGGACGCGTGATCCCGGCAGGCATTGGTGTGCCGAAACCCATCGGCAACCGTTGGGCCATCCTGCCTATGGAAGGTTGGGATGGCACCCCGGACGGAAAACCGACCGACTTGGTCCGACGGCGCTGGCGGCGTTTTGGACAAAGCGGGGCCAAACTCATCTGGGGCGGCGAGGCCGTGGCCGTGCGCCCGGACGGAAGAGCCAACCCGCATCAACTGGTTCTTTCTGAGGCCAACGTGCCCGATCTGGCGGCGCTGCGAGGCGAACTGGTGGCTGCACATCTGGAACGGCATGGCCAAGACGGCGACCTGCTGGTGGGCCTTCAACTCACACACTCAGGCCGCTTCGCCCGACCCTACGACAAGGTCCGTCTCGAACCGCGGATCGCCTACCGCCACCCCCTGCTCGATGCCCGATTCGGCATCACCGACGACCGATCCGTCTTGAGCGACACCGAGGTAGACGACCTTGTCGCCGACATGGTCGCCGCGGCCGTCCGGGCCCAGCGGGCGGGCTTCGACTTCGTGGACATCAAGCACTGCCACGGTTATCTGGGCCACGAGTTCCTCTCTGCGGTCACCCGGCCCGGCCGCTACGGGGGCTCCTTCGCGAACCGGACCCGCTTCCTGACCGACATCGTGAACGGCATCCGCCGCGACGCCCCCGGCCTGGCCATTGGGGTCCGCCTGAGCCTCTTCGACAGTTTTCCTTTCCAGAAGGGACCCGACGGCATCGGTACTCCCACACCGTGGTCCGGCCCCTATCCTTACGCGTTCGGGGCCAATACGGACAATGCCCTCGAAATGGATCTCTCGGAGCCGTTCGCCTTCTTGGCGTTGCTGGAATCGCTGGGCATCCGGCTGGTTTGCCTCACTGCCGCCAGCCCCTACTACAACCCGCACCTCCAGCGCCCGGCCATGACTCCTCCCAGCGACGGCTACTTGCCTCCGGAAGATCCGCTGGTGGGCGTGGCGCGCCAAATTGAAGCCGTCGCCCAGGCCAAGGCTGCGTTCCCAAATCTGGTCCTGGTGGGTTCGGCCTACACGTACCTTCAGGAATGGCTCCCGGCCGTCGCCTCAGCGCAAATCGCCGCCGGTCATGTGGATGTCGTCGGATTAGGCCGGATGGTGTTAAGCTACCCGGATCTGCCCGCGGACATCCAGGCCGGACGCCCCCTGCAACGCCGCCAAGTTTGCCGCACCTTCAGCGAATGCACCACCGCCCCCCGCAACGGTCTGGTCAGCGGGTGCTTCCCCCTCGACGACTTCTATAAAACCCATCCGGATGCGGCCCGGTTGAAGGGCTGAGGCTGAAACTCTGAAACTCGGCGGGAACAGTTGCGGCTCCGCGGCCCCAGCAGGAATCGGGGCCGGTTGCCGGTCGGCACGAGCGAGAACGCAAGGATCCAAGATCCAACCCCAACGGCGAAAGCACTGTCCTAAGCAGGCCCACCCGGGTACGACCTTGCGTTCATGCGCTGGATCCCATCATTTGCTGCGATGCTCGGCTTGGCCTGCGGGCTGACCGGGGCCGAGACCCCGTTAAATATCCGCCTGGGCTACCCGGCGGACGCCAAGCTCCTGATTATTAACGGCGACGACTGCGGAATGTGCCACACGGCCAACTTGGCCACCATCGAGTGCCTCGAAAAGGGCCTGATGACCAGCGCCACGCTAATGGTCCCCTGCCCGTGGTTCCCCGAGATGGTGAGTTACGCCAAAACACACCCGGAAAAGGACTTCGGTCTGCACCTGACCCAGACCTCGGAATGGCGCATCTATCGCTGGGGTCCCGTCGCACCGCGCTCCGAGGTTCCGGGCCTCATCGACCCCGACGGCTACCTGTGGCAGGCCGTGCAACAAGTCTATGCCAAGGGCACGCCTCAGGAGGCCTACCTCGAGGCCCGGGCCCAAGTCCGCCAAGCCCTGGCTGGTGGAGTCGACGTCACCCACCTCGACTCCCACATGGGGACGCTGCAACTCAATGCCGCCTACGCCGAGCAATACCTTAAACTGGCCGTAGAATTCGACTTGCCCGTCCGCATGGCCTCGCAAGCCACTCTGGCCAAAATGGGGGGCTCCACCCAGCGCGCGACCTTTGCCGCTCAGGGCATCGTGTTCCCCGATGCCTTCGTGTATGAGGACCTCCAAGACGAACCCAAGGACGTCAAAGGCTATTGGATGCGGAAGCTGGCCGACCTCAAACCCGGTGTGACCGAACTCTTCATTCATGCCGGCATGGCCACCGATGAATTGAAGGCCATCACTGGCAGTTGGAAGACCCGCACCGAGGAATTCGAGGCCTTTACCCGTGATCCCGATCTCAAGGCCCTCGTGGAGCGAGAGAAGATCGTCCGGATCGGATGGCGACCGCTGCGCGAACTGCAGCGCCGGGACCGCAAGGGACCTTGACGCGTTCACCGCTCTCAATCCTCCCGCGACCTCCGCCCCATGTCCGAAACCCCGCACAAACCCGGCTACAATCCGGCCCTCGACGGCCTACGGGGCATCGCCGTCCTGGGGGTGTGGCTCTTTCACCTGCACCCGCCGTTGCTGCCCGGCGGGTTCCTGGGGGTGGATGCTTTCTTTGTCCTCTCGGGTTTCCTCATCCACGGAATCGTCTCAGTCGACCTCGAGTCGGGCCGATTTTCCTTCCGTGAGTTCTACCTGCGTCGGGCCTTGCGGCTCCTGCCCAACGCCACCTTGACCCTGGGCGTCACGCTGGTGCTTTGGAACCTCTGCCTGCCTCCCAATTCGGCCATCCAGCCGGGGCTGCACGGCCTTTTCACGCTGGCCAACCTCTCCAATCTCTTCGTATGGAAACACCTCGGGAGTTACTGGGGCGATGCCGCTGAAAGCGCTCCGCTGACCCACTTCTGGAGCCTGGGCATCGAGGAGCAATTCTATCTCTTCTTTCCTGCCCTGCTCTTTCTGCTGCACCGCAAACGCTGGGTGAACCTCGGCAGTCTCGCGGTGCCTGCCATTCTGAGCCTGGCCCTCTGGATTCACGGATCGCGGCACCATCCGTCCGGAACCTTCTACTTGCTGCCCACCCGCGCCTGGGAACTCCTGCTAGGTGCGGCCGCGGCGCACTGGGCACGATCGTCACCCGTCGCCCGTCGACTGCCACGCGCGACCGGTTGGATCGGGCTAGCCCTTGTCCTGGGCAGCCTGGTGGCGGTGCCCCATGCGGATTCGTCGCTAGGCGCCATGGCCTTGATTCCCACTGTCGGCATGGCCTGCGTGCTGGTTAGCCTCCAAGAACCCACCCATCCCCTGACCCGGGCGCTGTCGTGGCCAACGCTTGTCGGACTGGGCCTGATGTCCTACTCGCTCTACCTCTGGCATTGGCCGCTCATCGTGCTAGGCCGACTCCTGGCCAACTACCGCAATCTGCCGGAGACCGCCGGCGCAGTGGCCGGAGGAATTCTGAGCGTGGGAGCCGCCTATGCAGCGTATCGCTGGGTAGAAAAGCCCCTGCGGGATTCCAACCGAAGCCGCCCGAGACGATTGGCCTGGCTGGCCGGTGGAATAGCTCTCACCACCGCTCTCTGCGTGTTGTCGTGGTATCGGCATTCTGAGGTGGATCCCGACCATCGCTTCGAGCCCATGACCTTCTCGGGCCGCCTCTACGACTGCTCGACGCCCCAAGATCCCCACTGGAGCGAATCCTCCCGCTACTGGGGTTGCCGCATCCCCGTTCCTTCGGCCGACCGGCCTCCTGAACCGTGGCGTACCGGCGGACTGAGGACCTCGGGAAATTCGATCACCCCCCAGGTCGTGGTTTTCGGCAGTTCCCATGCGCTGATGTATTCGAAAGTAATCGATGACTTGTGCCGTGAACGCCGGGTTCCGGTCGCTTTCCTGAGCGCAGGCAATGGCATCCCGGCCTTGTTTGTAAATGTCGACAGCCCGCTATTCCCGAGGCGCGAGGACGGGGCCGCCTTCGATGAAGCCCGACGCCGGTATCTCCGCGAATGGCGGCCAGAAACGCTCTTAGTCATCGATCGATGGGATGCCTGGTCTGGCAAGGATCTAGAGCGGGATCTCAGCACCTTCCTGGAGGAAGTTTGTCCCTTGGCGCGGACCGTCATTCTGGTGACCCAAGTCCCCGTTCTGCGAGTCGGCGAAAATGAAAACATTCGGGGGTGGGTCCATTGGCGGCGCGGGACTGACGAGGCGCTGCCCCGCATCCTGCCCGATACCCGCGAACCCTACCGCCGGGAGAGCGTGCGGATTTTACAGCGCCTGCAGGAGCGCTTTCCGAACCTCCGAATCGTGGACAGCGCCTCCCGTTTCTACCGGGAAGATGGATCGGTCCGCTATGCCGAGGGACGCAAATTCTTCTACACCGACGACGACCACCTCAATGATACCGGGGCTGCGGAAATTTCTGACCTGCTGCGGCCGTTGCTCCCGGCACGTTGAGACTTGCTGAAGCCGACTGAAGCCCGCTGGAATCGGCGGGTGGGCGACCGTTGTGTTGCGTTGAACCCCCCGTCACACCACCGACGCCGGCCCTGTCAGCAAGGTCAAGGAGCGAGGGTTCACCTCGAAACGCACCGGGCTGATTCCCAGGAGTTCGCCATCCAACGCAAGCAGTTGCGGAGGATCGGCGGACACCTCCAACCAATGCCCTCGAAAGAACCGGACCTGCCGGTGACGGACATGGGTACCGCGCAGCAGGCGTAAGAATTGAAGAGCCAATGCCCAGCGCCCCACCGCCTCGATCAAGGTCAACTCCAAGACCCCATCGGTCATTGAGGCTCCCGGTCCGATGCGCATTAACCCACCGCCGGCGAAGGGAGCATTGCCGACCACCACCGCCACCGCATTGGAAAGCACTTGCTCGCCCTGCTCCGAACGAACCCGAAGGACCGGGGGCCGGAACGAAAACAGCGCCCGAAAAAAACCGGCCGAATAACACCACCGGGGGCCGAACCATTTTACGGTGGCCGGCGTGGTCTTGCGGAGCAGTTCGCCGACAAAACCCACCCCGCCGAAAAGGAGGGCATGCCGGACCCGCTCAATCGATTCGGCCGCAGCGCCTCCGGACTCCGTTCCCGCTGAAGGATTCTCACGCCACGTGACCCGGATCGTGTCGAGGGTGACCGGCCTGGGTTCCAGGATCGCACGGATCGCTGCCTCATCGTCCCGACCAACCGATCCGAACACTCCCGCCAATTGGGCGATGTCATTGCCACGTCCGAACGGGGCCACCGCGAGTACGGCCCTAGAACCTCCGGCAATCAGCCCACTGGCCACCTCATGCACCGTTCCATCGCCCCCGGCGGCAATCACGCACTCAAATGCGGCCGCATGGGTGCGCGCCAATTCCAGCGCATGACCGGCGTATTCGGTGACTCGAATATCGCAATGAACCCTGCCCTCGGCCAAACAGGCCACGAATCGCTCCAAACGGTCGGTCTGCGGCCGGGATGAAGCCGACGATGGATTACGGATCAGCAAGACTCTTCGCGGCGCGACGCTCATGGGGTTATCCCCAGTCAGCGCCGCACCCAAGTCGCGTGTCGAGTGAGAATTCCCTGGGCATTGAACTCCCGCTCAAAGTCCGTCTTCACCTCTAACAAGCCCTCGGGCTCCTGACCGGGGAGGAAGTGTTCCGAGGCTCCATTGAAGACCTCCAGCATTTGCTCGAAGTACGAAGCGTCATCGGTGCGGCAATGGAATCGTCCCCCAGGCCTGAGGCTTTGAGCGGCCAATGCGGCGAAGGCAGGATTGATCAGACGTCGACGGTGATGCCGCTTCTTGGGCCAGGGATCAGGAAAATACACATGAATGGCCGACAGTGAGGCCGGAGCGATCATCCAGTCCATGAGGTAGGTCGCCTCCATGCGCAACCCGCGGAGGTTCTTCAATCCCTGACGCCGGCCCTTCCGGTCGATCTTTCGCAGCCGTCCAAATAGTCGTTCCACACCCAGAAAATCCACCTCCGGATGCGCCGCAGAATACTGGAGCAGGAAGGAGCCATCCCCCGCACCCAACTCCAGTTCAACGGGAGCGGTGTTGCCGAAGAGCACGGCAAAATCGAGCCGACTCAGAATATCGGGCCGGATGAGGATCGTATCGGGAAAGAGGTCAGACGCCATGACGACTCCAAAAGGTTAGGGGCCTTTGGTCCAACGAGGAAGGGTTGTATTGAGGCGCTTGATGCCGGTCGAGAACCGTCGGCCGACCTGGAAATGAGACGTTTCAAATCTCCCCGCTGCATCCCATGGGCCAATCCGTCGGACCTTGCGTCTCTGCATTGCCTTCCTGGAGCAATCACCGAACCTTGACCGCATGATCCGCATCGCCCTTCTGGTCATGGCTATTACTCTTGGTGCCGAAGGTCTCGGTGGCCTTCATGCCGCCACGGGAAACTCTTGGCCGATGTTCCGGGGCGATCCGGCCCAGAGCGGGGTCAGTCCGGCGCGCATCCCGGAGGCACCGGTGCTGAAGTGGCGTTTCAAGACCGGCGGTGCGGTCAGTGCCACCGCCGCCATCGTCGACGGGGCCGTCTTTATTGGATCGGCCGATTCCAACGTGGTCTGCCTTTCGCTTTCAGACGGCAGCAAACGCTGGTCCTTCCGAACCGGCGGGCCAGTGGAGGCGTCGCCCCTGGTTCTCGACGGCCGTGTCTTCATCGGTGACACCCTGACCAACTTCTTCGCCCTCGACGCCAAGACCGGGGCCAAACTGTGGAGCCAGGGCTTTGACGACAAGATCAAGAGCAGCGCCAACTGGATCACCAGCACCAACGGAACCTCCACCAACATCCTTGTCGGCGGCTACGACTTCAAGCTCTACAGCCTCGAGGCCACCACCGGAAAATCGAACTGGGTCTACGAGACGGGCAATTACATTAATGGCTCGCCGGCCATTTCCCGTGGGCGAACCGCCTTCGGCGGCTGCGACGCCATCGTCCATGTGGTCGATGTGGTCGGCGGCAAGAAATTGCGGGAAATCGAAGCCGGCGCGTACATCGCAGCCTCCGGGGCCATGGAGGGGAACCTGCTTTATGTGGGCCACTACGAAAACGAATTGCTCTGCGTCGATGTCGAGGAGGGGAAGATCCTTTGGAAGTATCGCGACCGGGCTTTCCCCTTCATGTCCTCGCCGGCCGTGACCGCCGACCGTGTGTTGATCGGCAGCCGCGACAAACGCCTCCACTGCATCCAACGGGCCGACGGCAAGGCGGTCTGGACCTTCCAGACCCGGGGCAAAGTGGAGAGTTCTCCGGTGGTGGCCGGCGACCGCGTGATTGTCGGGTCCGACGACGGACGGCTTTACATCGTCTCTTTGGCCGACGGCAAGGAGCGCTGGAATTACGAACTGGGCCAACCGATTCAAAGTTCCCCCGCCGTGGTAGATGGCCACATCGTCATCGGTTGCGACGACGGCTCTGTGTACTGCTTCGGATCCCCGCATTGACAGGTGACCGGCTGGGTCCCCTTCTCAAGGCACCCCGTAAAAATACTCAGGTCCCCCATTGACCCATGTCGCTACCCACCCAAGACCTCGCCCTGAGTACCAACATGTCACCGGCCGAGGAACGTTTTGAGCGCCTGCGTAAACGTGTGGGTTGGTACCTGGCCCCGATGGTTTTGGTCGTGCTGTGGTTCATTCCATTTCCGGGATTGTCCGTTTCGGCTCGACACCTCTTCGCCATCGTCGGCATGGCGCTGACACTTTGGATGACCGAGGCCATTCCTCTAGCGGCGACGGCGCTCTTGGCACCGTCACTCTGCGTGCTGGCTGGGCTGGGCTCAGCCCGGGAGGTTTTTAAGCCCTTCTCCGACCCGGTCATCTTCTTGTTCATGGGCAGTTTCATGATGGGTGAGGCGATGCTCAAACATGGTCTTAACCGACGTTTTGCCTTCACGCTGCTGGCGATGCCCTGGGTCGGAGCCAGCCCCACCCGCCTGTACGCCGCCTTCGCAGGCATTACGGCGGTGATTTCCATGTGGGTCTCCAACGCGGCCACGACGGCCATGATGCTGCCCATCGGCCTGTCGATTTTGGCCGAATTGGGCTCTCGCCAAGGAATAACTAATTATCAAGCCACGCCATTTGCTGCAGGGCTCATGCTCATCACCGCCTTCGCGGCCTCCGTCGGCGGCTTGGCCACGCCCATCGGCACCCCGCCCAACCTCATCGGGATCGGAGCCATCGAGCGGCTCTTGGGTTACAAAATCACCTTCTTCCAGTGGATGGGCCTGGGACTTCCGATTGCCATCGTTCTGACAGGGTTTCTGGTTTGGCGGTTCAGCCGACATTGCCCGATTCCGACCGTATCCCTGTCCACCAACCGCGATTGGCTGGCGACGGAACGGGCCAGCCTGGGCAGTTGGACCCGCGGGCAATTGAATGTGGTGGCTGTATTCCTGGGGGCAGTAGGCTTGTGGATCTTGCCCGGACTCATCGCGGCTTTGGATGACCGAGGATCGTCGAGTCCTGCTTATTTATGGATTAGTGCCCACGCTCCAGAAAGCATCATCGGCCTTCTGGCGGCTTCAGCGATGTTCTTTCTGCCCACTAATTCCCAACGAGATTCCTTCACCCTGGAGTGGCGGGACGCCGCAGCCATTGATTGGGGAACAATCCTCCTCTTTGCCGGAGGCATGTGCTTGGGCGAATTAATGTTTTCCACCGGCTTGGCCCACTGGATTGGGTCGGGCTTGGCGGCGCTGTTCCAAAGCCATTCGGTGGTGGGCCTGACCCTACTCTTCACCGGAGTCGGCATCCTCGTCAGTGAAACCACCACCAATACCGCCTCGGCCACAATGGTGGTGCCCATCGCCATTGCTGTTGCGCAGGCAGCGGGTATCGATCCCCTCAAGCCCGCCCTGGCCACCTGCCTCGGCTGCTCCATGGGCTTCTTGTTACCGGTTTCCACGGCGCCCAATGCCATGGCCTACGGAACGGGCTGCATCCCTCTGAAGACCATGATGCGTCATGGGCTGTGGCTCGATGCAGTCGCCTGGGTTGTGATCGTTAGCACCGTTTTGCTCTTGGGTCCGTCGTTGCCTCCCAAGCCTTGATCAAAGACCGCTCGCCTCACCACGGGGCCTGACGGATTCAACTTCTGTTTCTGCACAGCCTCCCTGCCCTTTTTCACCTGACTGGTCAAAAAGAACCACCCCGGCTTTCGACTCGAAAACGACGGGTGGAAATCACAAAGGGTTTTTCCAGCCTTTCCACAGTTTTAGCCTGATAAACCAGAGCGAAAATGTGATTGGCATCCCTGCTGCTTTCCGAGTTTTAAGCCGAAATGGTAGACACTCAGGAAAACAAACTCCTGCGGGTCGAGCCGAATTTTCCGGCATCGCATTAACACCATGAAGAGGTGCTCACAGGCCCCCTTCAGTAACTGGAAATAACACACATGAAGAAAATCGAAGCAGTGATAAAACCCTTCAAACTCGAGGAGGTCAAAGACGCCCTCCATGAAGTCGGCATCGAGGGAATGACCGTCTCCGAGGTCAAGGGCTTCGGTCGCCAGAAAGGGCACACCGAGATCTACCGCGGCAGTGAGTACACGGTCGATTTCCTGCCCAAGATTAAAATCGAGCTCGTGGTGTCAGATACCAAGGTGAACGAGGCCACCGCAGCCATTATCAAGGCCGCCAAAACCGGCAAAATCGGCGATGGCAAAATCTTCGTTTCCGAAGTCACCGAGGCCATCCGGATCCGCACCGAAGAGAAAGGGGACAACGCAGTCTGAACTGAAGGCATCCCTCCAACACCCAGCCCCAATAACCCCCTACTGGACCCAAAGACCCAAAAATAGATGAAAACGTTTTTTAGAAAATTTTTCCTGACTCTCACCTGCGCCCTTCTGGCGTTTTCCGCAGTCGATACCCGCGCCGCTGACCCCAGCGTTGAGGAGCGCTTGGCCGACTTAGAGGCGTACGTCAACAACTCCGTCCGCGCCACCGCTGCCAACACCAACGTGACCAGCAAGATCGCAGGCCCAGGCCCCGGCCATAACGCTTGGCAAATGACCTCCACCGCGCTGGTGCTGTTCATGACCATGCCCGGATTGGCGTTGTTCTACGGCGGTCTGGTCCGCAAGAAGAACATCCTTTCGGTGTTGGCTCAGTGCATGGGCATCGCCGGACTGGTGACGATCCTTTGGTGGGCCATTGGATACAGCCTCTCGTTCGGCGTGGGCAATGCAATCATTGGCGATTCTGCGTACGCGATGCTCAAGGGCGTCGAGTCCGGTGCCGTGGGCGCGGGCTACTACTGGATCAGCGACTCCATGTGGGCCATGTTCCAGCTGACCTTCGCCATCATCACACCGGCCTTGATCATCGGAGCCATCGCTGAGCGTATGAAGTTCATCGCAGTGCTTCTGTTCGTGACCATTTGGATGTTCGCGGTGTACTTCCCGTTCGCTCACATGGTCTGGTCCACTACCGGCTTGATGTGCGGACCGCTCAACAAAGACGCCGCCATCAAGGCACTGGATTTCGCCGGAGGCACCGTGGTCCACATGACCTCAGGATGGAGCGCTCTGGTCCTTTGCATCATCCTCGGCAAGCGCAAGAACTACGGCCGTGAGCCGATGACCCCGCACTCGATGACCTTGTGCATGGTTGGCACGGGCATGCTCTGGGTCGGCTGGTACGGCTTCAATGCGGGTTCCGCACTTGGCGCCGACGCGATCGCCGCCAACGCGTTCACCACCACCACCTTGGCTGCCGCCACCGCCGGTTTCGTCTGGCCCATGATTGAGTGGATTACTCGAGGCAAGCCCAGCGTCCTCGGATTCTGCTCGGGCATCGTCGCTGGTTTGGTTGTGGTCACTCCGGCCTGCGGCTTCATCACCCCGACTTCCGCGGTCCTCGTCGGCGTCTTGGCTGGCATCATTCCCTACCTGGCCTGCTCCTTCCTCAAGAAGATGATCGGTTACGATGATGCTCTGGATACCTTCGGTGTGCACGGCATCGGCGGCACCTTGGGAGCCATCCTCACCGGCATCTTGGCCGACGAGAAGGCTAACTCGGTGGTGGGAGGCCTGAAGGACGGCCTACTCGGTGCCCAGCTCAAGGCGGTCGCGCTGACCATCGTCTGGAGCGTCGTCGCCACAGCCATCATCGCCTACATCGTGAAGGCGCTCGTCGGACTCCGCCCGACCGAGGAAGTAGAAATCAACGGTCTCGACCTCGCCGAGCACGGCGAAGAAGGCTACCACAACTAACCCCTCGGGCCCCCCGAAAAACTCTTCAAGCCGCACTGGGAAACCAGTGCGGTTTTTTGCTGTCTGGCTCCAGAGGGACCTAATAAATGCGATCGGAGTCCCCACCCGATCCGACGCCTGCCACTTCAATCACCAAGGCTGTCGTGTTGTCTCGACCGCTGGCTGCCACAGAGGCCTCGACCAAGCGCTGCCCCAATCCCTCCTGCGTTCCAGCCACTCCGGCTACCCCGATCAGATCCAGCAGGTGGGCATCATACAAACCTTCAACCAAACCGTCGGAGCAGAGCAAAAATCGATCACCAACAGTGTAGGCAACGGAGCCGATCTGGGGATCCACGAACTGATTGTCACCTCCCAGTGCCTTCTGGAGCACATTCCTCCTCGGATGGGTCCTGGCCTCGCGCTCATTGATCTTTCCCTGCCGATGCAGCCAACCCACGTGAGTGTCGTCTTCGGTGAGCTGACGAATGCCTCCGGTGACGGGCAGGTGATAGATTCGACTGTCACCCACATGGGCAAAGTGAAGAAGCCTCGGAGCAAACCAGCACAAGCTCAGGGTCGTCTCCATGCCACGGCACTCCTCATAACTTCGGCCCAGATAGACCAGGGCCTTGTGAATTTCCTGGAAGAGCGCCTGCAAGAGCACCTCGGCAGAATCGGCTTCTGGATGCCCTGATTCCGAACGGAATCCCTTCGGCAAAATTTGAGGCACCTTTTCGACGGCAATCCGACTGGCAAATTCTCCGGCTTGCGCGCCCCCCATGCCATCACTGACGGCAAAGACGAAATCGGCCGTCTGGAGCGTCGACTGCCCCTCCTTGCCCAGACGCTCCAACTCCTGCCGGTTGAACCGCAGCCCCACGAAGGCATCCTCATTGTTGGCGCGAACCTTCCCGCGGTCGGAACAACCGGACCAGTGCAGGCGGAAGCGGGCGATATTACGGGCCGTGGCATTCATTCAAAGGCCCTCAAGGGATGGGGTGGAGGCCGAGTTCAATAAAGTCGCAAACTCAAAATCGATGATGCAAAACCGTCCATCGGATCCCCGGTAGGTGACATTCCTGGCAGCCTGGTCGTCGTGCCGGACGTCGTAAGTTTCCAACTCAGCAAAGAGGCTTTGGAGCCGCTCAGAATCCAAGTGCTCGACCCGTTGCCCGCAATTGGTCGTAACAATTTGAGGAAGGTTCGAATTTTCTGCGATGAGTCGCGGCACGAAGGGACACCCTCGAGCCTCCAAGAACTTCAGAACTTTCACCTCGGTTTCGAATCGAATGGCGGCATCGGGGCCGTGGTAGGTCTTGATCACCCGGCCATCGAAGCTCAGGTGGACCGTAGACCGCAGTGTGTCTTTGACCTTCAACATGAGCGTGCCGGCACCCTAGAAGGCCGACCGCCATCCGGCCAGTGGGGAAGCTGGTGGAAGCCCAGGATGGGGCAAGCCGCACCCATGCGATCGGCACCTTGCCCTGAAATTTTCAACAACCCTGCGGACATTTTGATTCTTTTTACCCACCCAGACCAACAATCAACACTCGTTTATCGGTCTTCGCGCAAAATTTGTAGGCGAGCAGGCCCACTAAGTTTATCATTTCCGCCGAAAACATCCCATTTCCCCGGGCGGGAAGTGCGGCGAACGAATCATGGCACCTGCCCTGCTTCATGAATTCGCTGCATCGGGACGATTCGCTGCAGTCACTACCATTCACATCCATGGCTAAATACAAATTGGAATATATCTGGCTCGATGGTTACCAGCCAGTCCCCAACCTCCGCGGCAAAACCCAGATCAAGGATTTTGAGAGCTTTCCGAAGCTGGAGCAATTGCCCCTCTGGAATTTCGACGGCAGTTCTACCCGCCAAGCTGAGGGACGTAGCTCCGACTGTGTCTTGAAGCCGGTGGCTATTTATCCCGACACCACCCGCAAGAACGGCGCTCTGG
>SXGS01541442.1_pt1 | contig 40882 bp, 29 predicted proteins | sample 3174681 | NCBI WGS metagenome assembly SXGS01 (sample SAMN11356861, study PRJNA531348) | freshwater metagenome | isolation source: freshwater sample F1-80 | place: China: Fuxian Lake, Yuxi | collected 2017-12-25 | reverse complement strand
GTGCCCCTCCGGGGTACATCGTCTACTAAGAGGGCGGTCAGCTCACCGAGAAGATCCGCCGCCGGCCCTACAGCGTCGTGCTCATGGACGAAATCGAGAAAGCTCACCCCGATGTCTGGAACATCCTCCTGCAGATCTTCGAGGAAGGCCGGCTCACCGACAACGTGGGCCGCACCGTCGATTTCAAGAACACCATCGTCATCTTGACGACAAACATCGGCGCATCGGAAATCGCCGGCAAGACGGCGTTCAACGTCTTCGCGCCGAAGGACGCCGAGTCCACGTACGAGGGGATGAAGAACATCCTCAAGCAGGAGATGGAAAAGACGTTCCGCCCGGAGTTCCTCAATCGGCTCGACGATATCATCGTCTTCCGCAGCCTGACGCGCTACGATCTCAAGAAGATCATCGACATCGAGCTGCAGAAGGTCAAGAAACGGCTCCAGCAAAAAAATCTCGCGATGGATCTCGCCGATCCCAAGGAGCTCAGCCGCGAAAAGGTCAAGGCCTGGCTGGAAGAGCATGGACGACGCGACTTCAACATCGACGCCATGCCGCTCGATCAGGAAGAAGCCCAGAAGTGGCTGCAAAAGCAGGGGATCAACACGCGCACGGACGACTTCCCGCTGGAGTTGCACCCCGCCAAGGCATTTCTGATCGACCGCGGCACGAGCCTGGAGTTCGGCGCCCGCCCGCTCCGCCGCGCGATCGAGAACTTCCTCGAAGACCCGCTCGCCGAGAAGCTGCTGCGCGGCGACTTCGACGGCAAGACGCACATCAGCGTCCGTGTCGAAGGCTACAAGGACGAACGCAACGACGAACGCAAGCTCGTTTTCGACGCCTCGGGTGAAGTCGCCGTCGAACTTGCGGAGGCGGTGACGGCGCAGAAGTGATGCGGATTTCGTTCAGGCAGGGATGAAAAGCTTTCGGCCTGGCGCCGCGTAGCTGGCATGACGGCGGCGGCAATGGGGCAGTTAGATCTGTCGTCGCTTTTCGCTCCGCGAAAGACCATGCTTTCACGGAGCGAAAGACGCCAAACGGCCCCCTACCCTCGTATCATATCCCACCCGTGTCGTCATTTCTCCGGCAGCCTCAGCGTGAATTTTTGCGCCCGCCGTCCGAAGATGTCGCCCAGGTACATGTTGCCCACCGAGTCGAACGCGATCGCATGCACCCAGTTGACCTCGCCGGAACGCTCCAGGCCGTCGATCCCCTTGGGCAGCGTGAAGAGCTGCAGCAGTTTTCCCGCTGTGTTGAACTTCATGAAAATTTGGTCCTTCGGCGGACAGCCCAGGGCCGTGTCTTGTTTGCGCCACTGCATCGGCGACGAACCGCACACCCAGATTTCGTCGTCCTTGGTGACGTGGAAACCCCACGGCACGATGAGGTCGCGCCATTGCTCGATGAACTTCCCCTTCGCATCGAACACCTGGACGCGGGCGTTGTTGCGATCGGCCACGTAGATGCGTCCGCTGGAGTCCATCGCGATCGCGTGCGGCGTCGAGAACTGGCCCGGTCCGTGCCCCAGGTCGCCCCATTCGTTGACGTATTTGCCGTTCTTGTCGAAGTGGACGATGCGCGCATTTCCGTAGCCGTCGGAAACGTAGACGTCGCCGTTCTTGGCGATGGCCATGTCGGTCGGCATGTACATCTTGGTCTGATCGCGGCCCGCTTCACCCTTGGTGCCGATGGTGAGCAGGAGTTTACCTTCGGGCGTGTATTTTTCGACGACGTGATTGCCGACGTCGGCGATCCAGACGTTGCCGTCGTGATCGATCTTGATGTGATGGGACATGGAAATGCCCTTGCCCCAGGAGCGGACGAATTTTCCTGATTTATCGAACACCTGCACCGGATGCTGAGCACGCGTGAAGACGTAGACGTTGTCCTTGGCGTCCACGGCGATGCCGGGGACGTGGCCCCATTGCATCCCCTCGACGCGCTGCGGCCATTTGGCGTCGACGACGAAGTCCCTGGCCAGATCGACGGCGGGATACTTGCGTTCCGGTTTTTTTTCCTGCGCCGGCGCCGCGAGGACGCAGAACGCGAGCAGGAAGGTTGCGACCCATAGCGATCTCATGGCAAATCTCCTTGCGATGATGTTTCGTGTGGGTGCATCGTAACGACTGGAATTTCAAGGGCAAGCGAAATCTTCTCCCCTCTCCCCCTGTACTCAGGGGGAGAGGGGAGAGATACCTATCTCGTCGAGAAACTGGTAATCACCGCTAGGCGATCGAGCTCAATGCGGAACTCGTAGGTGATGGCCAGCGCCTTCTCGCCGTTCATCCCGGGTTCGACGTCGAGGTCCCAACGCAAGAGGTTCTGCACCTTGCTCTCACGCATGTAGAGCGGGTCCTTACTCGTTTCGGGGGCAGACTTCACCAGCGTGATGTTGGCGGTCTCGCTTGTCTCCGAATGCGGCAAGCGGTCCCACACCTGCATGCGCACGGCCTCGGTCTTGAAGCTATTGACGAGGATGCGGTAATCGTACTTGAGCAATTGATTGCCGCCTTGCGTCGTGCGCGTCTTCTCCATCAGCTTGCGTTTGACCTGGAACTGCGGATCGACGCCGAAGCCTGCGGTGAACTCCTCGCCGATCGCGACGAGCGGCATGGCCATGCGGCCGACGAAATCGGCCCCTTGATACATCGTCGCCTCGCCGGGCAGCAGCACATAGGTGCTCTTGTTGGCGAGGTCGGCCAGGCGATAGACGTGCGGATTGAGCACGGGGACGGCCTTGTAGTAATACTTCGGCGTCAGGTTGAGTTTGGTCACCTCGATGACTTGTTCGTCGTTGCGCGACGGGATCGAGATCTTCGACTTGAGCAAATACGCCACGGTCGGCCCCTCCGCGCAGGCGGCGCCTTTGCCGACGTGCAGGCGTTCGATCGCGATCTCTTCGCTCGACTTGGTCAACTCACGCGTCTGATCCAAGGCAGCGGCTTCGTTGAAGAGAAACGCGGATTCCTTTCCATCCTTGCTCTTGTTCGCCAACTCCTGAGCTCTGTTCCTGTACTCCAACGCATCCTGGGCCATTTCAGCCGTGCTCTTCGGATTGACGTAAATCGAATTAGGAACCGCCCATTGCATATTCGGCGACACCACCAACGGCGCGAACTGTACTCCTGGCGGCTGCGGAGGCGCCGGAGGCAGTGGACCACCATATGGAGCGGAGGCCTGCGGCTGCGGGATCGGTCCCGGATTGTTCACGACCACCGCATTGGGCCGCGCCATCACCGTGACGCCCAGCGCCTTCAGGTCCGGCGGCGCCGCGTTCAGCATCGGCTGCGCGGTGGACAACGTCAGCTCCACGCTATTCCAGTCCTCGCCCGTGCGCTGCACTAGGGCCGCCAGATAGTCGATCTGCACTTCCTCATTGGTCTTGCCCGCGCGGAGCTTGTACTGCGGCCGCCAGGTCGCCGAATCGACGAGGTAGTTGAGCTTGATCTTGCCGCCCATCGCCTTGCTACGATCGATGACGATGACGGCGTCGCGCTCGATCTTGCTCGTGCCCGACGAGATGCTCGACAGCTTCCGCTGCAGGAAGCCGAACTGCTCGCCGATGGTCTTCGCTTCTTGCCGGAGCTTGACGAGTTCCTTCGTCTTCTCGGTGCGCTGTTCCATCACGTAGGTGATCAGCTTGACAACGGCCTCGGGGTTGAGGCCTCCCTTCTCGGTGGCCGACACGGTGGTCTTGTCCGTGAAGTTTTCGAGCTTGCTGACGGCGACCAGATTTTGCTCGATCGTCTTGATGTCGGCTTCGATCTTTTCGAGATGGATCTGGTGCTTCTTCATTTCATCGCTCAGCTTGCGGACTTCCTCGCGGGTGTCTTGCTGGACGGGGCGTGTGCGATAGCGCGTCGTCAGGATGCGCATGCCGTCGTTGCCTTCGGAATAGAGCGAGCTCTGCACGGTCTGCTGCGGGAGCTCACTTACAGTGAGCTCGATCAGCCCGTCCCCCTTGGGCACATCGACTTCGCGGCTGATGAGCGCGCTGTTGGGATACACGGTGACCTTGACGACCTTGCTGACCGCGATCTTAGGCGGCACGACTTTTTCCGGACCTTCGCCGGCCTGGTCGGCCGGCGCCTGTGAGAACATGGTTTGCGTGGAGACGACGACGCCGACGAGGGCGAGCAGACCGAGAGTCAAGAAGAACCACTTACGCATGACACGCTCCTTGGGAAAAAGACGGGGTTGCGAGCTCTTGAAACGTGAAGGGAACATTATGGTCTGGAAGAGGAAATCTGCACAATGGCAGTTTGATCGTTACAATAGAATCGGGTGTGCCTGTGGATTTTGGCCCTACGCCAAAATAAGCTCACGCAAAGGCGCAAAGGCGCAAAGAATGGTAGGAACGAATTCCTTCAGTGCTGGGCAAAAGTTATTACCACCGTGTCGTATTGTTTCCTTTGCGCCTTTGCGCCATTGCGTGAGCTCACTTGGAGAAGGAGATTACGATGACAATGCGCTCCCTCATGACGTTCCTGTGTTGCAGTATGTTGTTGACCTTGCCGGCAACGATGGTGACCACGCCCGCCCAGACCGTCCTCGTTGCCGACGACTGGCCCCTCTTCCGCGGCAATTCGCTGCAGACCGGTGTCGCCAATGGTGCGCTGCCCGCCAAACTCGAAATTCGCTGGAAGGTCGATCTCAAGAAGGGCATCGAATCGACCGCCGCCATCGTCAACGGCGTCGTCTATGTCGGCTGCTACGACGACCATCTGCACGCCTTTGAGCTGGCGACCGGCGCCCTCAAGTGGAAGTCGAAGCTCGGCCCCATCAAGGCGCCGCCGAGTTTTTTCAAAGACAAGATCTTCGTCGGCGACGAGGACGGCATGTTCTACTGCGTTGACGCCGTCAATGGCAAGAAGCTCTGGGATTACGAGACCAACGGCGAAATTACCGGCGGCGCCACCTTCGCCGACGACACCGTGATCTTCGGCTCCCACGACGCAAGCCTCTATTGCTTCGACATCAAGAGTGGCAAGGTCGTTTGGAAAACGAAGACCGAAGGTCCCGTCAACGGCTCCGCGCTCATCGCCAATGGCCAGACCTTCGTCGCCGGCTGCGACAGCCATCTGCACATGATCGACGTGAAGACGGGCAAATCGAACGCCAAGGTCGAGCTGTCTGGCCAGGCAGCGGCGACCGCGGCGGTCATCGGCGACAAGCTCTACGTCGGCAACATGAACAACGAAATGCAGGGGATCGATCTCAAGAAAAAGGAGGTTCTTTGGTCCTACGCCCCCAAGCGCGGCCAGCCCTTCTACAGCTCCGCCGCCGTCACGGACAAGTACGTCGTCGCCGGCAATCGCGATCGTAACCTCCACGCCATCGATCGCATCAAGGGGGACGTGGCGTGGGTCTTCCAGGCGAATGGCCGCGTCGATAGCTCGCCGGTCGTCGCCGGCATGCGCGTCTACTTCGGCGCTACCGGCGGCACGCTGCACGTGCTCGACCTCGCTAAGGGGACGGAAGTGCAGAGCCTCGATCTGGGTCAGGGTATCACGGCGTCCCCCGCGGTGTCGCGCGGCTGTTTAGTGATCGGCACGACGGACGGGTTGCTCTATTGTCTCGGCAAGAAGTAAATCTGCTCGTTTGCGTTTTCGCGCACAAGTCCCATAAGGAGTTTCCTCGATGGCCCCCATCGCGATCGTCTTCGGCGCCTTGCTCAGCGTGCTCGGCGTTGCTCTGTACATTTACACGGCCATGGCCAGCGTCACGGCGCTCATCCCCGCGTTCTTCGGTGTACCGCTCATCTTGCTCGGCGTTCTTGCGAGCTACGAGAAGTATCGCATGCACGGCATGCACGGCGCGGCTCTGCTTGGCTTGATCGGATTCGCCGTCCCGCTGGGCCGAGTTATTGTAGCATCGACACGCGATGGATTCGCGTTCGGCCCGGGGATCGTTGGTTCAATCACGATGTCGGCGTTGTGCTTGATTTTCGTCGGCCTGTGCGTCAAGTCGTTCATCGACGCGCGCGTCGCGCGCAAGCAAAAGGAAGCCGCAGCGAAAACCCCGCAGGCTCCTTCGTCGCCTGCGGGCTTGTAGATCATGTCAGATAATCCCATGCAACGGCTTGCCCGGCGCCGCCAGTGCATCGACGCGCTTGCTCACCGCCGCATCCTCCACCAGCGGCGGCGCGTGATGCGGCTTGCTGCGCGCGTCGATTACCAGCGAACCGTGGCAGCCCCAATGCTTCTGCGACGTGAACGCGCCGATGCCGGAGATGTCGGCTGCGGGATTCGAGCGTGTGAACGTCACCCATATGAAGTTGTTCAACGTCCGAGCCGTGAAGTCCGGGTCATCTACCAGCACGATCAGCGGAAACGAATTGATAGTGTCGCTTGGCTTGAACGATTCGCAAAAACGGTCCAAGTCGCAATTCGCCTGGATTGCCAGCACCCCAGGCAAACACACGCGGGGCTCGCAGAAACCGTCACGCAAGTTGCCCGGCACGGTCGTCGGCAGCGCGCGGCGCGGCGGCCCGACTGCGGCGAGCACCACCTTTGAGCCTTCGTTGAAGCCGCTGCCCGAATAATCGAGCGTGTCGATCGTCGTCCGTGTCTGGAAGTGGACGTCGCTCGTCCAGTCGATCCGTTCGAGAAGATGTGCGAAGAAACGCGGGATGTCGTGAATGTCAAGCTCCGGCGCGTCCTCCTTCGCGATAATGCACAAATACTTCGCCAGCGACAATTGGCCTTGTCCCAGGATCGCGTGCGCGCACGTCAACAATTCCTGTGGCCGGCGGCGCGGCTGATACGGCACGTAACGCTCGCTACCAATCGCCAACAGCAGGGGATGCACGCCCGCGGCATCGACGGCGTGGACCGCGTGGACACCGTGCACCACCGTTGGGATGATCGGGCCGGTGATTTCGTGAATGATCGCGCCGAAGTTCGTGTCCTCCTGCGGCGGCCGGCCCACGACCGTAAACGGCCAGATCGCGTCCTTGCGATGACGCACGCTCTCGACATTCAGGACCGGAAACGGATGCGCGAGGCTGTAGTAGCCGAGATGATCGCCAAACGGTCCTTCGGGAAGTTGCCGTGTCGGATCGACCGTGCCCGTGATGCAGAAGTCGGCGTCGGCGTTAGCCGGCAGCGCAAGCGACGGATTGAAACGTCCGTCGCTTGCGCTGCCGGCTAACGGCGGCGCGGGGAGAGAAATCAACCGCACGCGCCGGCCGCCCAGGGCGCCCGCGAACGCCAGCTCTGGCAGACCTTCCGGCAGCGGCATGACTGCGGACAGCGACAGCGCAGGCGGACCGCCGACCCAGATGCTGACGCGAAACGGCACACCCTTGCGAAGCGCCGCCGCGTGGTGGACGCCGATGCCGCGATGGATTTGGTAGTGCAGGCCGACCTGCCGATCGAGTTGATATTCGTTTCCGGAGAGCTGCACGCGGTACATGCCGAGGTTTGAGCGCCGCCAACCGGGGCGTTCGACGTCCTCCGTGTAAACCTGCGGCAGCGTGATGAACGCGCCGCCGTCGCGCGGCCACGACACGAGCTGCGGTAAATCACGGATGGCGCACGTGGCGTCGAGAATTGGTCCTGACGATACGAACTTCGGCCGCAGAAACCACAGCGCGCGCGGCACATCGCGATAGCGCCACGGGTCTTTGAAGAAATTGGCCGGATCGATTTTCAGCTCGACCAGATGCCGCACCGCGCTCAGCATATCGCGAAAGAGAAAACGCGTGCGTTCGAGTGTGCCGAACAGGTTGGACACCATCGGAAACCGGCAGCCCTTGACGCGCGCGAAATAAATCGCCGGGCCTTGGGCTTGATAGACGCGCCGTTGAATCTCGGCGGCCTCGAGAAAGGGATCGATCTCGTCCTCGATGCGCACGAGTTGTCCTGTGCGTTCGAGATCGCTTACACAGGCGTGCAGACTTGCATAGCCCATAACAAATATTCCGGGTCACTCTCCCCTATACTTCAGGGGGAGAAGGGAACACAATAGTTCATTATCAAACGATTCGCGCACTGGGCAATATCATGACCGCAGACGCTGAACTCAAACCCGCCTCGCCCGAAGTGAAACGATACCAACGACAGAAAATCACGGCCGCGCTTGCAAACGCTACCCTCAGCCTCATCTGGATGGTAGTCCTCGGCTTCTTTCTCGGCCCACACTGCGCCGACTGGCTCGGCCCGCAGCGCTGGCTACGGCTTCTCGCGGCCGCCGCGGTTTTCGGCGTCTCGCTCGAAGTGCTCACGTTTCCGCTCGCGTATTACTCCGGTTTCGTGCTCGAACATCGTTATCAACTTAGCAATCAGACGCTCTCCGGTTGGCTGTGGAAGCGCGTCAAGGGCTATCTCATCGGCGGCGTGCTCGGACTCACGCTCGTGTGCGGGTTGTATGCCGTCGTGTGGCTGACGGGCGCCTGGTGGTGGCTCTGGGCAACCGCAGGCTGGCTGGGCGTGACGCTCATTTTGGGCCGACTGTTGCCTGTCCTCATTCTGCCGATTTTTTACAAAGTAACACGGCTCGAAGACGCAAGCTTGCTTGAGCGCTTCAAGAAGCTGACGCACGGGACCACGCTCGCCATCGAAGGCGTTTACGAGCTGCATCTGAGCCAGGAGACGAAGAAGGCGAACGCCGCGCTCGCCGGGCTGGGCAATACGCGGCGCGTTCTCTTGGGCGATACGCTGTTGCAACAATTCACGCCGGAGGAGATCGAGGTCGTCTTCGCACACGAGGTCGGCCATCACGTGCATCACCATATGCCGAAGTCAATCGCGATCCGTATCATTTTCACGCTTCTAGGCTTCGCGCTGACGCATGAACTGTTGACGGTTTGCGCTCCGCGCCTCGGTTACGCCGACTTTGACGACCCGGCCGCGCTGCCACTCTTGTTTTTCTTTCTCACGATCGTCGCCCTCGTCTGGGTGCCTCTGCAAAACGCGCTCAGTCGCTGCCACGAGCGGCAAGCGGATCGCTACGCCCTCGAGCAGACGAAGAACACGGCGGCGTATCGCTCGGCGTTCATCAAGCTGGCCAAAATGAACAAGTCGGACCCTGATCCGCATCCCATGATTGCCTTTTTCTTCTACGATCACCCGCCGATCCGCGAACGCCTGGCGAGCGCGGACGTTGTCTCCGTCTAGTGTTCGCGCGGCGCCGCGCGATCGCTGAGCCGCACGCGGCGTTAATCGTCGGTCTTGACCAGGCGTAAGCCGATCGGCAGCCCTTCGCCGAACATTTGGCTTTGCTCGTCGGCTTCCAGCTCGACTTTCTCCTCTACCATGCGCGCCCAATGGCTTGGCACACTTTGCGCCTTGAGAATAGCAAGCACTTTCTCGCGCTGGGTGTCGTCGATGTCGATGGCGCGCTGACCGCTCTTACGGGCGAGTTGCGCCAGACAGAAGGCCCAGGCGAGACGCTCATTTTCTTGTCCCGGCTCGAACGAGGCGAGTGATTCGAGCCAGCGCTGCACGACTTGCGGATGCAGCACCGCGTTGAGCGGGCCGTACAGGAGCACGCGGGCGCCCAGGCGCGTCAAGGCGAAAAACGCATAGGGCGGCGCGGGGCTGCGACGGCACAGCTTGAGCGCCGCCTCGCCCAGCTGGTCCTTGACCTTGAGATCGAGCCGTTCGAGACTGCCGGCCGCACGCCACATCTCGGTGTATTCGTTCGCCGGCGGTTTCGACGCCTTGCTCTTGCCGGGCAGCAGCACGGGGCGCAAGCGATTGAAGAGGGCGCTTTGCAAAACGGGGCTGAGGCCGCCGGCGATGCGGCGGATCATGATCCAGAAGTCGGCGCCGCCCAGGGAATGCCCTGAGACAGCCGTCCCTGGGCTTGCGGCGTGCAGCAGCTTCCAGAGTTGCTCGACACGGTACTTGTCCATCGCATCGCCGAAGCCGGGCCGCAGACTGAAGCCGACGAGATTGAACCAGCGCGACAGATGCGCGGGCGACAACCGGCGTTGATCGGCAACCTCGGCGAGGAAGTCCCACAGGCGTCGGCACAACCCGGTCGGCCATTTGTCGCGCCCCGCGTCGAGGGCGGCCTCGAGTGCTTTGGTCAACTGCTTCGGATCTTCTGTCGGTATGTTAGCCGGACGCGCAAGCGACGGATGGGGTTGTCCGTCGCTTGCGCGTCCGGCTAACGGATGCGCGTATGTCGCCCGAATCAGCGTCGCGGCCGATTGCACGAGTTCCTCAGGCCAAACGTCGGTGACGGCCTGCTCGCGGCTCGGTTCGTCCTCGTCGCGGACGATGTCACGCACATTGAATTCAAGCCGCCAGCGATTGTTGCCTTCCTTGGCGACGCAAAAAAGCTCAAGCGTGCCGATCTCGGTGCAGCGCGCCGCAAGGGTGACTGGAACGCTCTTGGCGCCGGCCCGCTTGCCGCCGCGTAGAACCGTGTGCAACGGCGGCATCTGGCGCAACTGCGTCGGCGCCACGTCAAGCAGATCGCCAGCCTTGTCCGACGCGCGCACCGTCGAGGAGTAAAGCGGGAACATTACGGGCTGTCCGAGCGACAACTCCAGCTCCGGCTCCCCTAGAGCGATCTCGCGCCCTTCTTCGAGATGCTGCGGTACGACGCACAAGACGGACGCTTTGTCATCCTGCTTTTTCGTGTCAATGCCGACGTAGTACGACCGCGCGATGCCGCCGCCGATGCGTCGTCCGCCGGAGTGTTTGAGCCAGGCGAAGTAGGCGGCGCCCCAGGCGACGGCGAGATCGAGCGACGGGTTCGTCAACACGAGCGGTTGCCAGGCGCCTTCGCCGCCGTTGGAAGGAAGACGATCGTACCACTGGTGCAACACGGCGACGATGCGGTCGCGCAGTGCTTGCGCGGTGAAGACGCCGCCGTTGAAGAGGATCGCGTTCGGCGCGATCATCGTGCCGGTCGCGGCCAGGTGTCGCTTGAGGAAGCTGGCCAGATGCCGCGTGATCGCCGGATCGTTGACGTAAGGCAACCCCATTTCGTGCAGTCCCGCGCGTGCGCCGCGCGTCGGCTCGGCATCTCTCGATACGTTGGGGAAGAAGCCGTCGAGGATGATACGGCGAACCTCGTCGGGCGTCAGCGTCGTGTGCAGCGAACCGCCGATGACCGCGCGGCCGCGTCCCATCACCGAAATCGGGTGCTTGTCCGGCGGGGTCGGCGTCAGTAGCGCTTCTTTACCCTGGCGACACGCCTGGGTGAGGGAGCCGTATTGGGCGGCGTCGAGCTTTCCCGCTGCGGGGAGCTTGGTCTCGATGAACTTGGCAAGGGCGAGATCCATGTTGTCGCCGCCCAGCAGGAGATGATCGCCCACCGCCTGGCGCAGGAACGTCAATTCGCCCTGATGTTCGCCCGCCTGGATCAGGCTGAAGTCGGTCGTGCCGCCGCCGACATCGACGACGAGACAATGATCCCCCGGCTTGAGCTGAGCGGCTTCTTGCGGCGAGTGCGTCGCCAGCCAGCAATAGAACGCGGCCTGCGGCTCTTCGAGCAGCGTGAGATTCTCGATGCCAGCCTTCTTCGCCGCCTCGACGGTGAGCGTGCGCGCCACGTCATCGAACGACGCGGGGACGGTCAACACGACGGACTGCTTCTCAAGACGATAGTCGGCGTGCTTGACGGCCATCGTGTGGTTCCAGGCATCGACCATGTGCTTGAGATAGCGCATGGAAGCCTCGATCGGCGAGATGCGCGCCACATCCGGCGGCGCGCTCCAGGGCAAGAGCGGGGCCGAGCGATCGACACCAGCGTGACACAGCCACGACTTCGCCGAGGTGATGAGCCGACCCGGTACTTTCGCGCCGTGATTGCGTGCGAACGCGCCGACCGCGTAATCGCATTGCGGATTCCACGGCAACGCGGTCGCGCCGGTGGGCAGATCATGCGATCCGGGCAAGTAGAGAAACGACGGCAGAAGCGGTTGCGGCGTGACCTCGGCGGGTGCTATGAGTTGCGGCATGGCAAACGGATGAATCGCGATCGCGCCGGGCTTGCCGCTGGCCAGGTCGACATATGCCAGGGCGCTGTTCGTGGTGCCGAGATCGATGCCGATGAGATAGCGCGTCATGCGATCCATTGTATGCGCAGCCATCATTTTTTTCCGCTTGCTCCGTGGCGTTTGCGGAGTCTCGATAATTCGACGCGTAAGCGTAGAACATTCATCATGTCAACTGTGATCCTGGGCCTCGACATCGGCGGCGCCAACCTCAAGGCGGCGCACACGAACGACAGCGCCCGAACGATCCCGTTTGCGCTGTGGAAACACCCGGAGCGTCTCGGCGCCGAACTCGCGCAACTGTGCGCTGCCATGCCGGCTCATGAGTGCCTCGCGGTCACCATGACGGGCGAGTTGTGCGATTGCTTTGACAGCAAACGCGATGGCGTCCGCAAGATCCTGCTCGCGGCCCGATCGGCCGCGCCGAGACTCCCGATTCGGGTTTGGACGACGCACAGCCGGTTCCTCGATCTTGAAGAAGCAATGGACGAACCTCACCGCGTCGCGGCCGCCAACTGGCTCGCGCTGGCGTGCTATGTCGGCCTGCTGTTTCCGAATGAAACGGTACTCTTGATCGACACAGGTTCGACGACTACCGATATCGTCGCCGTCAACCGCGGCACACCGGCACCCCATGGCCTGACGGATCCAGACCGGCTGGCGTCGGGCGAGTTGGTCTACACGGGGATGCGCCGCACACCGATTTGCGCGGTGCTCGGCATGGAAGTAGCCGCCGAGTTCTTTGCGACGATGCTGGATGCCTATCTGTTCCTGAGACTCGTTGCCGAGAATACGCACGATTGCGACACTGCGGATGGCCGGCCCGCCACGCGCGCGTTTGCTCACGCGCGGCTGGCGCGCATGTGCTGCGCGGACGTTGAGACGTTTCCCAAGGAAGAAGCACGCGCATTCGCCGAGTACGCAGTCAGGACGCAATGGGAGACGGTGGAACGCGCCATTGCTCGCGCCACGGCGCAGCGCCCCGAGGTCGATCGCGTCGTGCTCTCCGGATCAGGCGCGATCCTGGGAAAGAATGTCTGCGCACGCTCGCCGCGCTGGGTGACGACGCCGTTGTCGTGCCTCGCGGACTCTCTCGGTCCGGATCTTTCCGATGCGGCGTGCGCCTACGCTGTGGCCATGCTTGCAGCGCAGGAAAAGAACCGCGTATGAACGATTGCACGGTCGTTAAAGTGGGCGGCAGCCTGTTCGATCTGCCGGATCTGCGCGATCGGCTGAGCCGTTTTTTCGCCACGCTCGACGCCGGTCAGATTTGGATCTTCCCCGGCGGCGGCGCGACAACGGATGCGATTCGCGCGTTCGACCGCGTGCATCATCTCGGCGAGGAGGCGTCGCACTGGCTGGCGATTCAGGCGCTGTCCGTGAATGCGAGCTTCCTGTGTGAGTTGCTTGACGGCCTCGTCTCTTCCTCCGCCTCCTTCGCTAACGCTTCAGGCTCTGACGGGCGACTCCTCGTCCTCGATCCGCTTCCCCTCATTCAAGCCGATGAGGCAAATGCCGATCATCTGCCTCACACGTGGAACGTCACCAGCGATTCGCTCGCGCTTCGAGCGGCGGCGTTGGTCGGCGCACGGAAGTTGATCCTGCTCAAGTCGGCATCGTGGGAAGGATGCGATTGGCAGGAAGCGATGCAGGCACAAATCGTCGATGGTTATTTCGCACAAGCGATGGCGCACGCGCCGCCGGCCTTGAGCGCGCGCATCGTCAATCTACGTGAATATACTTAGTCCGCAACGCTTCGACAAGTTGCCGCACCTTGTCGACTTGGACGCCCGCGCGTCGATCGCCGTCGGCGCACACGGCGCCGCGGACGGCAAACCAGTTGGGCCGGGCGTCTTGAAGGGCGGCAATCTCAGCAAACCCGAGCGACCCGGCAAGCGCGATCTTGATGCCGGCGCGCCGACAGCGCGCGCATAATTCCTCCACCCACGGAACTGGCAGCCAATCGAGCAGCGTCGCCCGTTTCCCGTTGCGGCCCTTGGCATCTTTGCAGCATGTGTCCACGAGCAGAACACTGCCCGGCTGTTCCTCAGCCAGTGCGAAGACCTCGTCGATTGAAGGCGCATGCGCGCATTGCCAATCCGCATATGCCGCGAGCACGACCTGGGGGCGCATCTGCCGCGCCATCAATCGGCCCAATGCCTGACGCCAAGCCACGCTTTTCCGACAATCGGCCAGGCCCCATTTCACGTAGGCCAGATCGGCATCAGGAATATCACGTATCTCCGCGGCCCACTCCCCAAGCGCCGCACTGACCGGGCGACGTGTTCCGACGGCCGAGGCAATCGCGCGAATGACGGCGTCGTCGGCGCGCCCCAGCGAGCCACGCGCCGGTTCCTTGATGTCGATCAGCGCGGCGCCCCCTTGGAGCGCCGCCTCGGCTTCCGCGACGCTGCGCACGCTGACCAGGAGCCCAATTGTGCCGTCGGCATCATTCATGGGCGGCAATCGTCATTACTCTGGACGTTACAAGGGAAGCGGGCATAGGAAAAAAGCGAAACCAGCCGGGATACGCTTGGAATGTTAGCACTTCCGGCTCAGCGAATGTGAAACCGTACATGCGCGGTGGCTCGAACCAACTTGCTTCGTTGCGATGTTTGGCTTGATCCGCATTGAAGGCGCCGAGATTTTGATACGACAAGCATTCGGTGAGTTCGACCGCGCCAATGATCCCGCCACGCAGCTGCGCAAGCGCGGTCACCTCGCCCTTTACATATTGCCAGGCCTCGGGGCGTTTATCGGGAATGCGCGCCGCATGGATGAGAATCCTGCCGCGTCGTACCGTCGACCAGCGGCGGATCTCGATGCTTTTGAGCCCATGCACCACGAGAGCGGCCCAAGGCTGCTTGATCGACAGCGCGAACACCTTGGATTCTGCCATTGCCAGGACCTCGCTAATTCCCGAGCCAATTCCATGATAGTGTTTATTTGTATAGATAATAGCGTCCCGGTGTATGCTTGTCAAACCATTTTGTTGCCGAATCTTAACGGTGATTTGCAGTTGGGGATCTTGCGAGCTACCTTACTCATGAAAGATGTGCATGTAGGCTCCCTTGTTTCTTCGGCGACACACGATGGCTCCTCTCGCCAAAGGTCTGGTCCATGGCTTTGCGAATTGAACGTGATGCCGAACCGATCCCTGGCTACCGGCTGATCGAAAAGCTGGGCAGCGGCGGGTTCGGTGAAGTCTGGAAAGCCGAGGCGCCGGGCGGTCTATTCAAAGCGATCAAGTTCGTGGAGCGCGACGATAACCCACAGGATGCTTGCGCGCTGGGAGGTTCGGAACCCGATCGCTCCCGTGCCGACCAGGAATGGAAATCCCTCCTCCGCGTCAAAACGGTACGTCATCCCTTTATCCTCTTGCTCGATCGTTTCGAGAACATCGACAATTTCCTCGTCATCGTCATGGAGCTGGCCGATCGCACGCTGGCCGATCGCTGCAAGGAGTGCCGCTCACAGGGTCTGCCGGGGCTGCCGCGTGAGGAGCTGCTCGGATACATGGCCGAGGCGGCGGAAGTGCTCGATCTGATGAACTCGCAGTACCAGTTGCAGCACCTGGATATCAAGCCGCAGAACCTCTTTCTGGTGCACAATCACGTCAAGGTTGCCGACTTCGGCCTGGTGAAAGACACAACGAGCGGCGTGAAGCTGATGACGATCACCGGCGGCGTCACACCAGTTTACGCCGCGCCGGAGACGTTCGACGGCAAGTTCAGCCGGCAGAGCGATCAGTACAGCCTGGCAATCGTCTATCAGGAGATGTTGACGGGGCATCGGCCCTTCACGGGTACGTCGATGAAGCAGCTCATTCTGCAGCACCTGCAGAATGCGTATGATCTGACTCCTTCACCGGTGAACGATCGACCGGTATTGGCGCGAGCGTTGGCGCGGAATCCCGAGGACCGCTTCGCGACCTGTTCGGATCTAGTTCAAGCCCTCAAGCGTGCCTCTCTATTGGAGGGGAGCCCTCAAGGAATCGGCACGCCGCCGCCCCCTCCGCCGCCGCCGTCTGAGAAGCAGTTTCCCAGTGTCAGCAAGACGGTAGGGGCGCGTGGAGTTGCCCCGCCCGTCAAGCCGGCGGAACCCAATTTCTGCGTGGAGACGGCTTTTCTCGGCGCGGACCAAGCCCGGCGCGCGCTAAACGACGCCGCGACGCCCCCGAAGACCGGGGAAGCGTCAGAGGACTTGGCGCATCCGACGTCCCCTCAGGGCGCACAGCGCCGCGCGAGCAAACAGCCCGTCGCGCCGGAGTCGCTTGGCGTCGTGCAGCCCGCCCTCGTCATCGGCATTGGACAGCTTGGCGTCGAATCCTTGACGCAGCTGAGACAGCGCCTGGCGACCGAATTCGCGGGGGCGGACAGTTTTCCTCACTTGCGGCTCCTCGCGATCGACACCAATGTGAGCACGATTCAACAAGCAACCGCCGAGGTTGGCCGCCATTCGTTGCGCAATCACGAAACGCTCCTGGCGCGCTTGCAGCGGCCGAGCCATTACCTGAAAACGCGCGATGGCAAGCTGCCGACGGACCATTGGCTCAATCCGAAGTTTCTGTATCGCATCCCCCGTGATCAGAATAGCGCCGGCCTGCGTGCTTTGGGCCGGCTGGCGTTCGTGGATAACTATCGCTCCATCGCCAAGCGTCTCGAATCCGAGTTGCTCGCATGCACAGCCCAAGACACGCCGCTCGACCCGTCAGCCTACTGCGATCTCGGCTTGCGAACCGCGAAACCGCGTGTATATATCGTCTCGTCATTGACGGGCAACACAGGCAGCGGCATGCTTCTGGATGTCGCCTATTTGGCTCGCAAGCTGCTCAACGAACAGGGGCACGCCGACGCGGAGATCGTCGGCATCTTCTATCTTCCGGTGATGCGCCCCGAGGCCGCCAGCGCCGCCGCCCTGGGCAATGCCTACGCATCGCTTATCGAGCTTCATGCTTTCCGCCAAAGCGATGCCGTATACGCCGCGGCCTATGAGACCACGTCGACGGCGGCGGGAAAATCCGACGGGCTGCTCGAAACGGGACCGGCATTCCAGCGCTGTTTCCTGTTTTCGCTGCCTGACACCAGGGGGAAGCTTGATCCCGTCGCCAATGCCGCCGTCACCGCCCGCGCCGCCGATTTTCTCTACCGCGACGTGGCGACTTCGCTCGGCCAGGCGCTCGACGCACAGCGTCTCGCCAAACTTGCCAGCCCGTGCCAGGAATCCGCGCCGCGCGAGACCGTCCTGGAATCGATCAGCGTGAATCGCATCTATTGGCCGCGCCACGCCGTTTTGGAGCAAGCGGCACGCCGGCTGTGCAGCCAGCTCGCCACGCGCTGGATGAGCAAGGACGCCTCACCCTTCGCGGACACCATTCGCCAATGGACGCACGAACGCTGGGAATCGCTCGGCATGAGGCCGGAGACCCTCATCGAACGCTTCCAGCAGATGTCCGAGCACTCGTTGCAGCAAACCCCGGAGCAAATGCTCGCAGAAATCCTGGCGCCGCTTCAGCAAACCCTGTCGAGCGTGCCGAGCGAAGCCGCCAAAGACAAGCCCCCGATCATCAACATGGGCCCGGTAGTGGCGTGCATGGATCGCCTCGAAAAGGCACTGGGCGCCCCCGACGAAATCCGCTCCGGCAAACAGACTCAGGGCAAGACCGCCGTCATGGAACAGGCGCTCGCTGACATCGCCCACGTCATCGCCGACGAGTGCGAGCAAAAACTCGCCGAGCTGGCCGTCACCCTGCTGGAAGACCCCAACTATCGGCTCGCGGGCGCCGAGGAAGCGCTGCGGCAATTCTCAACGACCGTCGAACAGTCGCTGCAATCGCAAGAGGTGCTGGCCAAGGAATTGGCAGAAAAGGCAGCCCGAATCGGACTGCGGGTTCAGCACCTTACCGAGGCGACCATTTCAGGGCCCGCCGTGTCGAAAACGCCCTGGACGCTGGGCCTGTCGCGCCGCACCGCCGCACCGCCGACGACTGCCGCCGATCTTTTCGAGCTGGTCCGCACCTACACCAAGACGCGCTATCACAGCCTCGTGCTCACGCATCTCAATCGCCTGTACGTCAGCCTGCGCGGGCATCTGTCCGATCAGATCCGCGAAGTCGGGTTCTGCCGTCAACGGCTCGGTGAACTGTTCCGCATTCTGCAACCGACGATCCCGCCCGACAACAACGCGCCCAAGGGGGAACGCGTCCTGTTCCCAGCCGGGTGTCTCGGTTTCAAGGATGCCATCGAGCGCGTCTCGCAATCAGTCACCACGGACGACCTCGTGCTGCTGGATAATCGGGTGCAGGAATGGATCCGCACGCACTGCCAGGCGCTATTGCAAATCTGCATGGGTTCCTCGACGCTCGTACTTAACCTCGCGCCGGCAATGCTGCAGGAAGCCGAGTCGTTCTTGAAGGAACGCCTGGACGGCACGTCGGTCGCCGAGATGTACTGGACCCAGAAGCAGCGCGAGCTCGAGGAGACGACCGCCAACATGGCCGACGATCTGCTGAGCTGCCTGGACGACGCCGCGTCGGAGCAAGACAAACCCGACGCCGCCAGCGAACTCACGCTCGTCAGCTTCCCGAAGGACGAGCACGGCGCGAAGCTCCAGCAATTGCTGCACGAGCGCGTCCCCGTCGCGCAGACGCTGTTTTCCGAGCGCTCCGATGAGATCGTATTCGTGCATGACATCACCAATATCCCCTGGCAAGACCTACCCCAGCTCGGCCCGATCGCGCGCACTCTCTACGAGCAGCGTATGGCTGCCGACCCCTCCGCACTGCACTGCCGTGAAGATCTGTCGGCATGGTAGCAATCCGCAGGCAGTAGTCCGTGGCAAGAAATGATGTGACGTCTTCGCATTCCTAGCGAGTTCGCGCTGTAGGCATCCTGTACCGCTTCAACCCGCATTTCTCGATTCCCTTTGCATTCGCTTGCCCGCGACTACCATAATCCACGGATTACGGACCACGGACCACGGACCACGGACGTCTCCCATGCCATACGCCATTACTCTGGATGATGTCAAGAACGCCGTCGCGCGCATCGCGCCCTGGGCCAAGCGCACGCCGATCATGACATGCGCGACGCTGGATCGGCTCGCGGGGCGCAGCTTGTTCTTCAAGTGCGAGCAATTTCAGAAGGTCGGCGCGTTCAAGTTTCGCGGCGCTTGCAACGCCGTCATGAAGCTCGCGGACGCCGACGCCAAGAAAGGCGTCGTCACGCATAGTTCGGGCAATCACGCGCAGGCGCTGGCGCTGGCGGCGAAGCTGCGCGGCATCGCGGCGCACATCGTCATGCCGTCGAACGCCACGCCGGTGAAACGCCGCGCGGTCGAGGGCTATGGCGCCAACGTCATCGAGTGCGTACCGACTTTGGAGGCGCGCGAAGTGACGGTGGCCGAAGTGCAGGCGAAAACCGGCGCCATCTTGATTCCGCCGTACAACCATCCCGATGTGATCGCCGGCCAGGGGACGGCGGCGCTGGAGATGCTCGCCGAGCTGCCCGAACTCGACGCCATCATCGCACCAATAGGCGGCGGCGGGCTGATGGCGGGCGTTGCCATCGCGGCCAAAGCGCTCAAGCCCGCGATTCGCCTGTTCGCGGCCGAACCGCTCGGCGCCGACGACGCCGCCCGCTCCAAAGCGCTCGGCCAACTCGTGCCGCAAACGGGGCCGATCACCATCGCCGACGGCCTGTTGACGAGCTTGGGCGGCCTGACCTGGCCGGCGGTGCGCGATCTGGTCGAAGCGGTCGTGACAGTGCGCGAGGAGGAGATCGTCGCAGCGATGCGCCTATGCTGGGAACGCGCCAAGCTCTTGATTGAGCCCAGTTCGGCGGTTGCCGTGGCCGTTGCCTTGTCGCCAACGTTTCAAAAGCTGCATGGGATGACGAAAGTCGGCGTCGTGCTGAGCGGCGGGAATGTGAATCTGGATCGATTACCCTGGTGAGTCCGTTTTCGTTTAGCGTACGCAGTGGGCAATCAGCCGCTGTCGCTTCACTGCGAACGCTAAACAAAAAGAGTCACTTCGCATCCAAATCCGCCGTATCCAGACGTCCCTCCGCGTTCAACTTGCGAAATTGCCCAAGCGTCGCTCGTATCCCATCCACCAGCGGCGTGCGCGGCATCGGGCCGAGATCGCGCTGCAGCGCCTGATCGTCGAGATCGTACGCAATCGCGATCTGGCGTTCGCCGAAGGTAATGAGCTTCGCGGCCGCCGGCTCGACCTCGCACAAAGCGCGATGAAACGTGGCCAAATCGGCGACGTGGCCGCGCAGGTTGTACGACTTCGCGCCTTGATACTGCGCCTCCAAACAGCGGACGGTGATCTTGGCGACGTCGTCAACGTACTGATAATCTTGCCAGCCGCCGTAGCTGATGTGACAGGCGCGATTCAACGCAAGCGATTTGATCGCCTTGGTCGGCTCGCTGGTCATGCCGAAGTCACGGCCAACGCCGTAGACAGTCCACGGCCGCAAGCCGACGCTGGAGATACCAAAGTCCTGGAAGTAGATGCGGGCGTTGCCTTCGTTGGTGCACTTGAAGACGCCGTAGTGCGTGCTCGGCGTGAGCGGGACATCATCGGCAAGAGGTTCGTTAGCCGGACGCGCAAGCGACGGATCGGAACGTCCGTCGCTTGCGCGTCCGGCTAACGGGGTAGAGAGATAGAACTCCGGCGGCCCAAAAACGGCAGCCGAACTCGTGTAGACAAGCCGCTGGATCTGCCCTTGCAAGGCGCGGACCGCTTCGAAGACCGCGAGCGTGCCGATGACGTTGACCTTGGCGCCGAGAATAGGATCGGCCCGGCACACGGGAACCTGCAAGCCCGCGAGGTGGACGATATGCGTAATCGCGTGCTGTTTCATCACCTCGCGCAGCCGCGCGAGGTCCGTGACATCGCCCTGCACGAACGTGACCTGACGCACTTGCGCTTCGTTCATGATGAGGCGCATGCGCTTGGGATCTTCCTTGAGGTCATAGATCCACACGCGCTCGCCGCGTTCGAGAAGGTTTTTCGCGATCCAGCTGCCGATGCAGCCATAACCGCCGGTGAGAAGAACGTTCATAAGGGTTTCCAGTTACGAGCCGCGACCGTAAGGGAGCGATGGGTTCGCGCAGCGCTGGCGCGGCGCTCTCTTACAGTCGCGGCTCGTGGGTAGATGTAGCTCAGAAGAACAACCGCGATACGTCAAGGTAGAGCACAAACAACATCAAGCAGGCGATGACCGCCAGACCCGCATAGGTCGCCCAGATGCGTACGTTCTCGTGCGCGGGTCGGCCGGCGATTTTCTCGTAAATCAGGAACACCATGTGCCCGCCGTCGAGCACGGGAATCGGCAGGAAATTCACTACCGCGAGGTTGATGCTAATCAAGCCGAGGAAGAACACGAACTCGCCGAAGTCCATGCCGGCGAAGATGTACGTCGCGCGGGCGATGGTGAGCGGGCCGCCGAGGTTCCAGACCGAGATGCGGCCGAAGATCATGCCGCGCAGGTTCTGGAAAACCTCCATCATGCGGCTGGTGGTATCCACGAAGCCCATGCGAATCGCGTCGAGCGGGTCGGACGCCCGTACTCGACGCGTGTCGGCGGCGAACTTCCAGCCGCGCTCCGCCAGCGGCCATGTTTGGTCTTCGGCTATCGGGATTTCGACTTCCTCGCTCTTCTTGTCGCGCTCGACTTTCAGCGTCAGCTTCTTGTACTTCACGGGCTGCGACTGAAAAAACTCGTAGGAGACGTTCGCCCATTGGCCTTCCTTGAGTTCGTCGCGCATCCAGGGCTGGTCCAGATCCTTGTCGTGGCTCTCGATCGAATATTTGATGTTCTTGATGACATCGCCGACCTTGAGCGGCGAGCCCTCCTTGACGCCGGCGACGATGGTCTTGATCTGGTAGGCCAGGCCCAGTTCGGGAATCGCCATGGGCGCGTTGGGACTGACCGAGAAGACGCGGTCGAAGCGCCAGTCGGTGTCCCATTTGATTTTTTCCTTGATCGAGATGAACTCCGCGCCTCCCTGCGGGCTGTGCCGGCGCAAGTGCAAGGTGACGAAACGATCGCCCTTGATGCTCGCCCGGTCGAGCCGATCCGACCACTGGCGCAGTTGCATGGGCAAGCGCTCGGGATCGAGCGTGACGTCCTTGAATTCGAGGAGTTTGTCAGCCACGCCCTTGTCGCCGACATCCATGACGACGACGGCTTCGATCTTGTCCCCCGCGAGCTTGGGGTCCGTTTTGGTTGGCGGATTCACCTTGCCGGACGCGGGCGAATTCTCGCGCACCGAGAGCACCGGGCCCATCTGCATGCGCACGCCGAGATCGAGGCGGAAGGCCGGCTTGATGGTAAGAGGAACCCGCTTGACCTCGCCGCCTTCCGTGCTGCGCTGCACGACCACGACGATGTCCTTACCAGGGGCCAGCGTCGTGAGCAGTTGCATGCGGCGCGCGAACTCGAAATAGTCCTTCTGACTCTGGTCGTTGACGCGCCAGTCATCGGGCAGGTCCTTGAGGCGCGTGGGTTGGTAGTCTTGGATCTGCTTCGGGTCGTCCGGATCGGTCATGGCGACGATGACGTCGCTGTTCTCGAATTTCGCCTCGGCGGCGGGGGTGCCGAACCAGAAGGGGCCGTTGCGGGCGGCGCGCTTGGACATGAGTTGCAGCTTGGGCGGCGCACCGACGCCGATCATCGGCCGCGAGGGCCGATCGCTGGTTTCTTCGGGTATCAAGGCCTCGATGTGGGTATCGATCGACGCTCCGTCCTTGGTGCGTTGATACGACAGCTTGAGCTCCTGGTCCTTCAAGCTGTTGATGACGATCTGCATCAGATCGAAGAAGGTCGGATTATCTTTGCCCTGGAAGTGCGTGATCTTCGAGCCGGTGCGCGCGCCATGCTCGGCCGCGGGGGCGCCGGCATCGACATGGCTTATATTGCCGGCGGGATGTTCCTTGCCGGGGCCCATGTACACGATGATGAAGCAGACGACCGCCAAAATCGCGTTCATGATGACGCCGGCGGAGATGATAAGCATGCGTTGGCCGACCGACTTGTTCTTGTAGGAGCGCGGATCGTCATCGCCGGCGTCGGCGCCTTCGTCGCCGTCGATCTGGCCGACCATCTGCACATAGCCGCCGAGCGGGATGACGGCAAGCTTGTAGGTCGTCTCGCCCCAGGTGAACGAGCAGCCGGGAACGGGTGGGCCGAAGCCGATGCTGAATGTCGTCACGTTGACATTGCACGATTTCGCAGCCAGAAAGTGCCCCATCTCATGAATGAAGATGACGAACGAAAGCCCGAGCACGGCCTTGAGGATGTTCCACATTTCCTCGAGGTTGAACTTCATCAACAGATAAACGGCGAGCGCGCCGAGCATGCCGAGCAGGACGATGTTCGTGGAGGTGAAGAAGCCCGGATCATCCTCCGTCTCCAAGGCGGCAACATCGCTCGGCAGCGGCGGCGGGCCCTGGCGCAGCGCGTCGGACGGAGGGGGATTATGTCCGGGCCTCAGCGGCTCGGGCTGGATGCCATCTTTGTGATCCAACGCAAAACCTCCTGGCGAGACCACCGATCCAGAGCGCATAACTCGCTCAGGGTCGGCCGTTCGCTGTAGTGATGTTGATCGAGAACCTCGCGACAAACACGGGGGATGTCGAGGAAAGACAGCGCCCCCTCCAAAAAGGCGGCGACCGCGGCTTCATTGGCGGCGTTGAGCACCGCCCCACACGTGCCGCCGCGCCGCGCAACCTCGAACCCCAACGCGAGGGCGGGGAACGTGTCCAGGTCGGGCGGCTGAAAGTTCAGGCTGCGCAATTCATCCCAGTTGAGCCGTCGCGCCGGTCCGGACACACGCTCCGGATAGGTCAACGCGTACTGGATCGGCAAACACATGTCCGGCGGCGAGAGCTGGGCCAACACGGAGCCATCGGTAAACTCGACGAAGGAATGAATGATCGACTCCGGGTGCAGGATGACCTGGATCTGTTCGGACTTCAAGTTGAACAGCCAGCGGGCTTCGATGATCTCCAGGGCCTTATTCATCATCGTCGCCGAGTCGATTGTGATCTTGCGCCCCATGGTCCAGGTCGGATGCTTGAGGGCCTGCTCGGGTGTGATGTTCGCCAGGTCGGCACGTTTGCGGCCGCGGAAGGGCCCGCCACTGGCCGTGAGGACAATGCGTTGAATCTCACGCGGCGCGCCGGACTGCATCGCCTGGAAGATTGCGCTGTGCTCGCTGTCCACGGGGAGGATGCGAGCGTTCTTGCGCTGGGCCAACTCCATGACGAGCGGGCCGGCCATTACGAGCGTCTCTTTATTGGCGACGGCGACCGTCTTGCCGGCTTCGAGGGCGAGCCAGGTGCCCGTCAATCCGGCGGTGCCGACGATCGCGGTAAGGACAACATCAACGTCGGGATCGCACACCATCGTGGCGATGGCGTCATCGCCGTCGAGTAAGCGCGTCCCCGCGGGTAAATCTTGCTGCGCGAGGGCGCGCGCCGCCTGGGCATCAGTGGCAGCGACGTAGCGCGGCTGGAATTGTCGCGTCTGCTTGAGCAGATCCTCCCAGCGGGCGTGCGCGCTCAAACCCAGCGCCTCGAGTCGGTCGGGGAGATGATCGATCACCTTCAGACAACTGGTGCCGATCGAACCCGTCGAACCCAGGATGACCACACGCCGTCGGCTTCCTGCAACCTGTGAGGCGTTCACGAATTACGCTCCTGCGTCGCCGTTCACCTCTCTCCCCCTGACTACAGGGAGAGAGGGGATTACATCCTTAGTCTATTCGTTCATTCCCCGCTGGCCATTTTAGCCGTCCACGGAAACTTGACGCAAGTACACTTTGACGCCAACAAAATAGGACGGACAAGAATGTCCGTCCTACGTGACCTGTGTCGTTTAGCGCTCGCGTGGCAGCGTCAGTGGCTCGGCGTTTCCGCGCAATCGCTAAACGGAGAACGCTGCCTGGTCAACTGAACAACCGGAATGCGAGATAGCCGATGCCACACGCAAACACGGCGGTGACCATGACGCCAGTGGGCCCCATGCTGGTTTCCCACCACGATTCGGCATCGTCGGAGTCCATGCCGCCGGGAACGACGACCTGCGCGGCTGTTTTGGGCTCCGGCTCCAAGCTTTCCGGAGGCGGCGCCTTCTTCGGTGCGCCGGCGCCGCGCAGCGAATCGCGCGTCGGCAGGGCGCCCATCGCTCGCGGTTTCGGCGTCGACGGCGCCACGCTCTGCGCCGGTGGAGGCACTGATTTCCCCGTCATCTCCGCCGCGGCCGTAACCGGAGCGCGTTTCAGCGTGGCATGCGCCATCGGCGCTGGTCGGCGCACTACGCCGGTGTGCTTCTTGATTAACGGCCGCAGCTCTTCGACGACCACGCCCACCGACGGGTAGCGATCTTCCGGTTTCTTCTGCATGAGCCGATCGACGATGGCGATCAATTCCGTCGGCGTAGCGGGCGCAAGCTCGGCCAGAGATTGCGGCTTTTTGAACTGATGCGCCATCATTGTCTCGGCCGCGCTGCCGCCCGGAAACGGATATTGCCCCGCGAGCATGTAGTATAGAACGCAGCCGAGGCTGTATTGATCGCCGGTCGGCGTCAAATTCTGCGGATCCATGATGCTTTCCGGGCTGGAGCAATCCAGGCCGCTGGCGACCGAGTTGGCCGTGGACATCGTGTCGACGAGCGATTCCCCTTCGGTTTCCGCGAGCAAACAGCCGATGCCGAAATCGAGGATGAAGACTGCTTGGTCCGCGCCAACCATGATGTTCGACGGTTTCAGAAGCCCGTGAAAGAGCGCTTGTTGATGACAGACTTCCAACCCCTCGGCGATTTGCAGCGCGAGCACGCCGACGACGCTGGCAGGGATCTTGCCTTCGCTCTGAATGAGCTTGTCGAGCGTCTCGCCTTCGACAAACGGCCAGGCCAGATAATGCATGCCTCCCGCAGTGCCTACGTCAACGAACGGCACGACGGCCGGATGCTTGCACTGCTCGAACGAGCGGACCTTGCGACGGGCGATGCGAACATTCCACATGCTGCGGCGCGGCAACACCTTGACGGCATACCAATGGTTGTCGGTCTTGTTGTGCGCCTTGTATACGGTCCCCATGCTGCCGGAGCCGAGGGCGTCCATCAATGTGAACGGTCCGAGCACGAAGCCTTGTGTCTTGCCTTGCAGCAGCCGTTCGGCCTGGAAGTTGGTGAGAATGTTCTCGCCGATCAGGAATTCCGCGAGGGCGGGTGGCTCCGCACGCGGATTCTGCTGGAGAAACTCGCCGACTACCTGGTCGAGCTGACCGCGATCGATGAGGTTGGAGCGGCGCAGGTCCCAAACGAACCATTCGCAGGCGCCGAGCTCAGTGGTCACCATCGTTGCATCCTTTGAGTCGAAAGGGGCACTTTCGGGGACTTAGCCGACCTGGCACGAAACCGAGCGCCCGTGTGTTCCGGAACATCCGAATACACACCTTCGGTGAAGCATGGGATAAAAAAACAGGCCTGTCAAATCGTGCAGGCGTGAATGACCGGAACGAAGAACAAGACCCCAATCGATTGTGAACACTTGTTCAAGACAGGATTCGTTTAGCGCTCGCAAATAACCATCCTTTCGCACATCGCACAGACAATACAATGAAAATGCACACTACCGATTCAAGAAAGAGAACATCCTCTGTGTCCGACAAGATCACGCTGCCTTTGATAAACGAACAACCGGACCCCGCGGGCTGGGAAGGCCTGACGGTCGTCGGTCAGCTGCCAAGTGTGACGTGGACCGCGGACGCCGACTCACCGCTGCCGCTCGCGCCGCAAGGTGCGTACAACCCGATCACGCCGGAGATGCCGTTGTCGGTGCCGTTGGTTGCTCAGGACCCGACTCGCCAGGTGGAGTTGCTCAGCCCAGCGGGAGGGTTGGACGCCGCGTTCGCCGCGTTTCATTTCGGAGCGGATGCGGTCTACCTGGGCCTGAAAAAATTCTCGGCCCGCGCGGAAGCGGAGAACTTCACGCTCGAGGAACTCGACGAGATTACTGCCTACGCGCACTCGTTCGACCCGCCGCGCCGTGTCTTCATCACTATCAACACGCTCATCCGGCAAGACGAACTTCCCGAATTGATCGACACCCTCGCGACCGCGGAGGAACTCGGCGTCGATGCGATCATCGTGCAGGACTTGGGCGTGTATCGCGCCATCCGCGCGTATTTTCCAAAACTGGAACTGCACGGCAGCACGCAGATGGCGGTGCATAATCGCGCCGGCGCCGAGACGCTCGCACGCCTCGGCTTTCAGCGCGTCGTCCTGGCACGCGAGCTGACTTTTGAAGAAGTCAACGACATCACGTCAACGGCCGGCGTCGAAACCGAAGTCTTCATCCACGGCGCGCTCTGCTACTCCTACAGCGGCCTGTGCTTGTTCTCGTCGCAAACGCTGGGTCGCAGCGGCAACCGAGGCAAGTGCGCGTACTCCTGCCGTGATTCGTATGATGTCGCCGATGCGCCGCTGACGCTGCGCGACGGCAGCCCCGTCAAGCGCGATCCGCGCGCGGGCTTTCCATTCTCAATGAAGGACCTGGCGCTGCCCGATCATCTACCGGCCCTGCGCGCGACCGGCGTGTCCTGCTTCAAGATCGAAGGCCGCAAGAAAAGCCCGCTCTACGTGGCGACGACAACCGACTACTATCGCAAGCTGCTCGACGGCACGCTCAAAGAAGACGATCGCCCGCTCGTCGAGGCCGATTTGCAAACCGTCTTCAGCCGGCCGTGGACGCGACTGTTCGTGCAATCGCACAAGGACAAGGAGGTCGCCGACCGCGATACGGTGGGGCATCGCGGCACGCCGATCGGCAAAGTGGAAGCAATCCGTCTCCCCTCTCCGCCTATGTCCAGAGGGAGAGGGGCCGGGGGTGAGAGGGGCGTGCCGCGCCTACGCTTCCGCTCCAGCCGAGCCTTGCAACGCCACGACGGTCTGCAAATCGACCTGCCCATCCTCGGCAAACCGTTCGGCTTCGCTGTCGATCACCTCTGGCTCGTCGCGTCCCCTCACCCCCAGCCCCTCTCCCAAAAGGAGAGGGGAGCAAAGTCGCAGGAGGTCATCGAAACACCGGCCGGCGCCCTCGTCGAGGTTGGTCTGCCCGTCGATCATCCGGAGATTCCGCGCGGCGCGCTCGTGTATTGCTCGTCGTCGCAGACCGTCAAGCAGGAGTATCGCCATGAGCGTCCCAAGCCGGGGCTGTGGCATGTCCGCAAGGCACTGCACTTCTCGGCGACGCTGACGACCGAGCGTTTGCTCGTGACGGCGTGGTCGGGTTCCGTAAGTGCGGTGCGCGAGTTGTCCGGCCCGTTCACGCCGGCGCGCGACCTCGATGCCATGGAGCAAGCCGTGCGCGCGTGCTTCGCGCGGCTAGGGCAAAGCCGTTTTCGTCTGGAGTCGTTGACGTGGATAAACCAGGCTAACGGATTCGTGCCGATATCGCAATTGAACGAGCTGCGGCGTGATGTGATTGCGGATCTACAGGAACTATGGGAAAGCAAGCGTCGGCAAGCCATCGCAAGAGTCCAAGCCGATGTTTCAGAGCCCGAAGCGTTAGCAAGAGAGCAAGCAAAACCCCTCGCTTACGTGGCCGGAACCGATCGATTTCGCTGGTCTATCAAGGTGGATCGCGTCAACTTTCTCGATGCGTTTGCGGATGAGGATTGGCGCGATCTCGATGAAGTCATCGTCGATATCGCCCGCGATCATCCGACCAACTTGCGTGACAAGCTCACTCAGCTCTCGGCGCAAATCGGCCGTGCGAGGATCCGCCTCGCCTTGCCGGCGCTCACGCGCTCCTGGGAAGAAAAGGGGCTGCTGCACAAGATCGCACAATTACGGGCAGACGGCTGGCGCAAATGGGAGGCGGCCAACCTGTCGGCGTGGCACTACCTCGGTGTCGATCCGCGCCTGCCCGCCGCGGACCTCGACCTCGCAGCCGACTGGTCGATCTACGTCATCAATCGCCTTGCCGCTCGACAAGTGCTCGACATGGGCGCAACGCGTTTCGCCCTTTCGCCCGAGGACGGCTTCGACAACGCGCGTAGGTTATGGAGCGAATTCGGCGCCCAGGCCGTCTTGATCGTCTATCAAGACACGCCGCAGTTCCTGGCTGAATCGTGCGCCTATGCGAACCTAATCGGCGGCTGTCCGGGCAAGGCGAATTGCCGCTTCGAGAGCATGGAAATGGTGTCGAGCCACGGCGAGCGCGTGACGGCGCTGGACTATCATTGCCGCACGATCGTTCTCAATCAGGAGCCGTTTTGTCTGGCGCCACGTCTTGGTGAGTTGGCAAAAGCTGGGGCGATTTCGTTGCGCGCCGATTTCCTGTATCGGCCCTACGATCCGCGCCTCGTCCGTGAGCGCTGGCGCCTGGTGCGTGCCGGCAAGACCGTGCCAGGCGGGCAATCAGCAAACTTCGAGCGCGGCGTTCTCTAGGTTTCTTGATCTTTGCATTTTGGAAATAATTCTTGACCCGCGACTTCCACCCCTTACAATCAGCCTACTTTCCTCGACAACTGTCCGTGAGCCCTTTTCACGGGACAACCTAACGGAGGGCATCGCATGTACGATCAGGAAAACACCTGCGCCGAGCCGTCGCGGCGCGAATTTCTGGCTGAAACCGGAGTAGCCGTCGGTGCGGCCGCAGTGACTGGCTTTGCCACTATCGATGCGTCAGCTGCCGCTGCGCAGCCAGCGGGCGCCACGGCCAGCGGACCAGCGGCTGTCAAGATCACGCTCAACGTCAATGGCCGCGAGGTACAGACGACCGTCGAGCCGCGCGTAACCTTGCTCGATGCATTGCGCAATTATCTTGACGTCACTGGCTGTAAGCGCGTCTGCGATCGCGCCACTTGCGGCGCGTGTACCGTCATGCTCGACGGCAAAGTCATCTATGCCTGCACCATGCTCGCCATCGAAGCGCAAGGCAAGGCGATTCGCACGGCCGAGAGTTTGTACAACGACGGCAAGCCCGATGCCGTGCCGGCGGCTTTCGTCCGCGCCGACGCCCAGCAGTGCGGTTTCTGCACGCCGGGCTTCGTGGTCGCGATGAAAGCCGTGCTCGAAGCCAATCCGCAAGCGACGCCGGCCCAGGTCGAAAAAGGCCTGCAAGGCAACATCTGCCGCTGCGGCACTTATGAACAAATGCGTGATGCCATCTACGCCCTGTGCAACCAGAAGAGAACAATCTAAACCGCAATGTGGTGCGACGCTCCGCGTCGCAATTCCACGACGCGGAGCGTCGTGCCACAATATCACAAGGGGGAACGAACCATGCCATGGCCAGTCAATCGCCGACTGATCGGCACGAAGATTCAGCGTCTGGACGGTGTCGAGAAGTCGACCGGCCGCGCCAAATACAGCTTCGACATCAACCGCCCGCGCATGTTGCACGCGAGGATCCTGCGTTCGCCGCACGCGCATGCGACGATCAAGTCCATCGACACGGCGCCGGCCGAGAAAGTCGCCGGCTTCCGCGCGTTCTATCTCATCAAGAAGGCGGGCGCCGAGGTATTCTTCGCAGGCGATGAAATCATCGCCGTCTGCGCCGACACGGAAGAGCACGCCGAGGATTGCCTGCGTGCCATCCGCGTCGAGTACGCCGTCCTGCCGCATCACGTCAAGGAAGAAGACTCATTGCGCTCGACCACGAACACCGCCGGCGCTCCCGGCATGAACAACGTTGTCGCCGTCGCCGAGTTCGTCACCGACAATTTCGCGACGGCCTTCGACGGACTTGCGCAGACCCATCAGGGAACCTACGGCATCGCGGTTATCTCGCACCAGTGCCTCGAATCGCACGGACTCGTCGCCGAGTGGGACGACAAGCAAGAGAACCTGACCGTGTGGGCCTCGACGCAAGCCGTTCCCAATACGGCCGAGGGGTTGCGCGTCCACTTCAAACTGAAGCCCGGCCAGGTCAAGTGCATTTGCAACTACATGGGCGGCGGGTTCGGCAGCAAGTTCGGCCCCGACATCCAGGGCATCGCCGCTGCCGAAATGGCGAAGACGACGCGGCAACCGGTCAAGCTCATGCTCGATCGCGCCGAGGAAGTGACCGTCGGCGGCATCCGGCCGTCGGCGTATGGAACCGTCCGCATCGGCGGCACCAAGGAAGGGCGCATCCACGCCTACGAAGTCGATTGCTTCGGCACCGGCGGTGTCAACCGCGGCGCCACCGTCAACTTCGGTCTGCTCCCTTACGTCTATGGCCCCGCGGTCCCCAACATCAAACGCGGCCATCGCATCGCGCGCACCAACGTGCAGACCGCCCGTGCCATGCGCGCTCCCGGCCATCCGCAAAACTGCGTCCTCACCGAACAGGCGATCGACGACTTGGCCGCCCGCCTCGGCGTCAATCCGCTGGCGATGCGACTCCTCAACTTGCCGCCGAACGATGTCGCGGAAGCGAAAGCCAATCCGCGCAACTTCACCGGCCAGCGTGCCTCCATCTATCGGACGGAGATCGAGATCATCCGCAAGATGTGCAACTGGGATCGCGCCTGGCATCCGCCTGGTCAGGACAAAGGTGTCATCAAGACCGGCCTCGGCGTGGCCCTGCACACCTGGGGCGGCGGCGGACGCGGCCCCAACCCGACCCGCATCACTATCAACGCCAACGGCAGCGTTGTCGCACAGTCGTCGTCGCAGGACCTCGGCACCGCTCAACGCACCCTCATGGCAATCGTCGTCGCCGAAGTGCTGGGCTTGCAGCCGACCGACATCACGATCATCCTCGGCGATAGCTCGCATGGCCCTTCAACGCCGTCTGGCGGATCGACGACCGCGCCCGGGACTTCAGCCGCGATCTTGAAGGCGGCCGAGACGACACGCGACGCTTTCCTGACCGCACTGGCGGGCCAGCTTGGCACGCAAGCAAATATGCTCTCCATCGAGCCGGGCGTCATCGTCAATCGCGCCAACAACAACGCCCGTATCCCGTTCGCCCAGGCGTGCGCGAAGTTGGGCGTGCCAAACATTCAGGGCAACGCCGATTGGCCCACGGCGAAGGAACTGCAAGATAGCGCTCCGTTGCGCGACGAATGGTCGACCCGCCTCACCAATCAGGGCGTCGGCGGCGTGCAAATCGCCGAAGTCAAAGTGGACACCGAGACGGGCGTCGTCAAGTGCACGCGCTTCTGGACCGTGCAGGACTGCGGCCTCATCATCAACAAGCTCGCTTGCGAATCCCAGGTCGCTGGCGGCGTCATCATGGGCATCAATTACGCCATCTACGAAGAGTGCATCTACGACCGCGCGACCGGCCGGCAGGTCAATCCCGACATGGAGTTCTATAAGCTCGGCGGCATCGCGGATATGCCGCAGATCTACGTTCACATGCATGACATGCCCGAGCGCGGCGTCATCGGCATCGGCGAACCGCCGACGATCTCGACTGCGGCGGCGGTCGGCAATGCCGTCTTCAACGCGATCGGCGTCCGCGTCGCACACGCCCCGTTCACTCCCGAACGTGTGCTGGCCGCCCTGGCGACGCGGCGGAACTAATGCGGTTTAGTCCCGCGTCGCAGACGCGGGCGCGATAGTCGTGACCCCGCCCGCGTCTGCGACGCGGGGCTAAACGTAATCCGAACACGAGGAACCTACCCGATGAAAAACTTCGCATACTTCCGCCCGAACACGCCCGAACAAGCCGTCGCCTTGCTCGAAGCGAACCGGGGCAACACCGAACTGCTCGCGGGCGGCACCGATCTGCTTGCCTTGCAAAAGGGTTACATCGCCCAGCCGGGCCGCGTCGTCAGCCTCAATGGCATCGCCGCCCTGCGCACGATCACCATTGCCGCCAACGCCGTCACCATCGGCGCCGGCGCCACGCTGGCGATGATCGCCGATCACGCCGACCTGCGCCGTCTCTTCCCCGCCTTGACCTCCGCCGCAGGGGACATCGGCGGTCCGCAAATCCGCAACATGGGCACGCTTGGCGGCAACCTGTGCCAGCGCAATCGCTGTTGGTATTTCCGCGACGAACATTCCCCCTGCCTCCTGCGCGGCGGCAATCGCTGCTCGGCCATCGAAGGCGAGAACAAGTATCACGCCATCTTCACGGCCAACCATCGCTGCGTCATCGCTTCGCCGTCCACGCTGGCGACCGGCCTGATCGCTCTGGGCGCATCGGCGGAAATCCTTGGGCCCAAGAACAACCGCCGCACGATCGAACTTGCGAAGTTCTTCTTCGCTCCGGTGGGCCCCAACGATCGCGAGCACACCCTCGCCGCCAATGAGTTGGTGACAAGCGTGACGATCCCGAATCGCGGCCTTGCCAACGCGGCCTACGAAGTCCGGCAGAAGCAGGCGACCGATTGGCCGATCGTTCAGTGCGCGGTGGCGTTCGCGGGCGGCCGCAATGGCGCCAAGGCGACAGGCGTCAAGATCGTCCTCTCGCACGTGGCCCCGACCCCGCTGCTCGCGGAAGCTGCCGGTCGCGCCATCGAGAACCGCGCCATCAACGACGAGATCGCCACGGCTGCCGGCCGCGCCGCTGTCGAGGGCGCCAAACCGCTGCCGCAGAACGGCTACAAGGTGCGCCTCGTCGAGGTCGCCGTCAAGCGAGCGCTCATGCTCGCGGCGGGATTGCCTCGCTATTGGGAAGCGTAGAAAAACTCCAAGCCCGTGGGTAGGCAAAAGCGAACCCACAGGATCGAAGCATCAAGACCCCAGGGCGACAACCGACCCTGGGGTTTTCTGTCCATTTCTCCGCGAGGAAGTACTCGCGCGTATTGGAAGTTAATCACCCAGCGCCGGATTCGCCCTACCGCTCAGGTGCCGATGGTGTACACTGTCAATGGGAATTGAACCAACTGATTCCCGTAACGCATCGAAACTGGACGAGCATCAAATGAACGAGACGATGTACATCCACGCCGACCCTCCGCCCTTGCGCATTGACGAAGGCGGCGCCGTGCGTGTCGGTAAGAGCCGTGTCAGCCTCGATCTCGTCGTCGCGCAATATGAAAATGGCATGACGCCGAAAAACATCATCCGCGCCTACGATGCGCTGGCGTTGGCGGATGTCCACGCTGTCATCGCCTACTATCTGCGGCACAAGAACGAAGTGGTTGCCTATCTGAAGCGGCGTCAGGACGAAGCCGACGCATTACGAGCCAAGATCGAGGCCGAGCGTCCGCGCATCGCGCGAGACGAGTTGCTTGCCCGCGCCGGCGCCAGGGAGAAAGCCGATGCTGCGGCTGGCAAGTGACGCCGACGTCAACGGCGGGATCATCCGCGGCTTGCGTCGACGTCTGCCGGAGATCGATCTGGTCCGCGCCCAGGATGAGTTGCCCGAAGGCACGCCCGACGTTGCGGTACTGGCGTGGGCAGTGACGGAGAACCGAGTCCTTACTACGAATGACCGGAACACGATGATCGGTTTCGCATATCAGAGAGTGGCGGCCGGCGTATCCGTGCCCGGCTTGCTTGTGACCACGAACGAGCAATCCAGCGGATCAGCCATCGACGACATCCTGCTCGTTGCCGAAAATATGCCCGCAGAGGAGATCCGAGATCAAGTTGTCGTGTTCCTTCCTTATCGCGGGTAACGTGAGCATGACAACGCAAAAAGTCCCGCCGCAAGCCTGGGTCGTCACCTTCGCGGGGACGGCGATCAACCTGTGCCTGGGCATCCTCTACGCCTGGAACGTCTGGAAGAACAGCCTCATCGGCAGCGACCTGCATCCGCCCGGCTCGAAGATGACCGAGCTCAACGAGGGCTGGATTTATCTCACCAGGGCCGAGGGGACGTGGGCGTATTCGATCTGCGGGTTCGTCTTCGCCCTGTCGATGATCGCGGGGGGACGCATTCAGGATCGCTATGGCCCCAAGATCGGCGCGACCTCCGGCGGGCTCTTTCTCGCGGCGGGCTGCATCCTCGCTGGCCTAATGAAAAGCTACACAGGCCTGATCCTCGGTTTCGGCATCCTGGGTGGCGTCGGCATGGGGTTGGCGTATGCGGCGACCACGCCGGCCGCAGTCAAGTGGTTCGGGCCGCATCAGCGCGGGCTCATCGTCGGCCTGGTCGTCGGCGGCTATGGCGGGGCGGCCATCTACATTTCACCGCTGGCACGCTATCTCATCGACGGCTACGGCATCTCCGGCAGCTTCATCGGCCTGGGGATTTTCTTCGCCGTCGTCGTCGTCATCGCGGGACAGCTTCTGAAATGGCCTGATGCCGGCTACGTGCCGCCCAGCCCTCCGGTCGCTAACGCTCCCGGCTCGTCGGGAAAAACGCAGATGACGGGCGTCGATTGGCCGGCGCCTGCGATGCTTCAAACCGTGCAGTTCTACGCGCTGGTCATTCTCTTCTTCGGCTCCGCGCAGTCCGGTTTGCTCGTGATCGGCAACGCGACGCGCATGCTCGGCGACACTACGCGCAGCGCCCTTCTGGACGCGACAACCGCCACCGCGACGGTCGTCTTCCTGGCGAGTAATGCATGGATCCTGTCCTCCTACGGCGGCCTCGTCAATGCCGTCGGCCGCGTCGGCACCGGCATGTATTCCGACAAGATCGGCCGCACCAACGCCTACCTGGCCAACGGCGTCGTCTCCGCGCTCTGTCTGTTATTGACGCCGTGGATCATGCGGTCGGGCAACGTCTACTTGCTGTTCGCCGTTGTCGGCATCGCCTACTGGCAATACGGCGGCGGGCTGGCGCTCTTGCCCGCGTTCACCGCCGATTACTTTGGCTCGAAAAACCTCGGCTTCAACTACGGCCTGGTGTTCATCGGCTGGGGCCTCGCCTTCGGCACCCCGCAAGTCGCGGGCTACATCGAGGACTTGGACGAAGGCCGCCTCGATTACGCATTTTATCTTTCAGGCGGATTGCTTATCGCCGCGGTCATCGTGTGCCTGATCACGCGCCGGCCGATCGCGGCGGGAGAAGGCGCAATCACGCCGCGCGCGTAGGGATTGCCATTGCCGCTGTTGTATGATTGGGCACGCGCGGGCTATAATAACACCACTGATAATCGCCTCTATCTCTCATTTGGATTTTACAGTGAAACGAAAAACTGCCGTGAAACCCCGGACCAAACCTCGAACGCGAAAAAACAGCGAACGCGCTCCGGAGGCGCCCAACGCCGACCAGAGCGTCGCCGAACAATTTTACAAGTATCTGCAGCCGAACTTCACGCAGCGGCTTCTCAAACACATGCACCGGGCCAAGCAAGCGGCGCTCGAAAGCCAGGAGTAGGCGGCGCATGAAGCTTCCGCAGTTCTGGATTGTCGCCGGCCCGAATGGCGCGGGTAAAACGACCTGCGTTCAAAAGGAGCCGATCTCTTCCCTCCTTCCGCCCGTCACGTTCTTCAATCCGGATGATCGCACGTTGCTGAAATTGCGGTCCCTGAATTACCGAGGATTCGTGGACGCCCCGCTTGAGGTGCAAACACGCAGCTTTATCGAAAGTGCGGACGAAGTCTACGCGGAACTGGAGGTGGCTCTCGCCCAAGCCAAAGCGGTCGGCGTCGAAACGGTACTCAGTTCAGCGAAGTATCGTCCCTTGCTCGAGTTGGTCCTCGCCAAGAAGGGATTCAGCGGCCTGATCTACGTGGCCTTGTCATCCCCTGCAATCGCCAAGGAACGAGTCGGCGCGTGGGTTCGTCGGGGTGGACACGGCATTCCCGATGACAAGATCGCGGCCCGCTGGCAACGCTCGCTTGAGAATCTGAGCTGGTTCGCGGCGAACGTCACGACTTTCTGGATTATCGACAATTCCGATTCCACTTCCGCCAACGCCCCGCCGCTGCTGGCATCAGGGAAATTCGGCTCGCTCGATTACCTCGACCCGACGGCCTTTCCTGAAATGAAGGCAGCCTTGTCCACGTTTGCCAAACGGTGAGAGAGCCTCTCCCTATCCTTCCCCATTTATCCGTGTTCCATCCGTGTTCCATCTGTGGCTCTTCACCGCTTCTCGCCATGCCAAACTGTGCCTGACTGTTGGGACTATTCCGGTTTTTCCTTCAATGCCGACCGCACCGATTGCCGAAGTAGTACGGTCCGTATCGCTGGCAACACCAACACGCAAGGAGAATCAGGGATGACCAAAACTGCCGCGCTCCGAGGCCTTTTCGCCGGCCTCGCGCTTCTGGCGTGCAGCGTCACCCACGCCTACGCGCAAAATCCGAGCCCGGCCCAGATGCTCGATCCGAAGCTGGGGCCGAAGTTCGATGATGTCAACATGAGCGTTCCCACCGCCGACGAGCTGCCTCTCTGCAAAGTCGAGCTGGTCCAGGGCGGCGCACAAGGCGCCAGCGGCTGGCTGCTCAAGGATTCCAAGGGGCAGCCGCTGCGCCGCTTCTTCGACTCCAGCGGCGATAAGAAAGTCGATACCTGGAGCTACTACAAGGACGGCATCGAAGTGTATCGCGAGTTCGACACCGCCGGCAAGGGGCTGCCCAACAACTTCCGCTGGCTCAACTCGAACGGCATGAAATGGGCCCTCGGCGCCGTCAACAACGGCCGCGGCTACGTCACCTCCTGGCGCATGATCTCCGCCGAAGAAGTCGGCTTCGAAGCGTTCCAGGCGATCGCCCGCCAAGACTTCGGCCGCCTGCAAGTGCTGTTCATCACCGACGCCGAGATGCAGGCGATCAAGCTGCCCAACGCCAAGATCAACGCGGTCCGCGCCAATCTGCAGCCGGCCCAGCAAAAATTCGCGTTGGTGTGCAAGAAGCTAGGCGCGGGGGTCAAGTTCGACATGGTAGAAGGCGCCGTCCCGCAGTGCGACACGACAGGTGACGTCGAAATCATTCATCATCCCGACCGGCAAGTTCGCCTCGATCGCCAAGGGAAATACGAATTTCTGAACACCCAGGAGATGATCCAGGTCGGCATGGCCTGGCGCTTGGCGGATGTCCCGGTCTTCGGCCCCATCGAGGTGCGGCCGGACGGCGAGCTGCAAAAACTCCTGCAAATCTTGGCCGATCTCGACGTGCGTCGGCCACCGGAGCAGCCGCTACTGGCCAAGAATGGACCCATCGATCAATACTATCGCAAGCGCATCCCCTACGTGCAAGCCATCATCAAGCTTGTGGAGGACAAAGAACGTGATGGCTGGTACAAGCAGCTCTTCGACAACATGATGGCCTTGGCGCAGAACTCCGGTGAGAAAGTGGCGATTGACATGTTGGCCCAGTTGAAGGACGACGTCGTCAGGGCCATGCCAGGCAGCAACCTTGCCGCCTATGCGACTTACCGTTATCTGTGGACTGGATACTCGATCAGGATGGTCTTCCCGCCGCCGAAGCCGGATGACGTCAAGAAATTCCAGGACCAGTGGCTCGCCGATCTGGCCTCTTTCGTCAAGAGTTACCCCAAGGCCGACGATACCCCCGAAGCTCTGCACCAGCTCGCCATCGGCTGCGAGTTCGATGGCAAGAACGAGGAAGGCAAACGCTGGTATCGGCAGCTCTATGAGAACTTCCCGGACCACAACCTCGCCCCGCGGGCGCGCGGTTCGGAAGCCCGACTCAACCTCGTCGGCAGCGCGTTTCTCCTCGCGGCCCCACTTTTGGCCGACGGCGCCAAGCGATTCGACATCGCCCAGCTCAGAAATAAGGTCGTCGTGGTCCATTACTGGGGCAGCTACACCGAACAGTACAAGGACGATTTCGTTCGCCTGAAACGCGTGATCGATCAAGTCGGAACCGCGAAGGGAGTCGAGCTGGTGTGCATCAACCTCGACGAGTCCGCCAATCGGGCGAGCGAGGCCGTCATCAAGGGGCAGCTCCCTGGCATCCACCTGTTCCAGGCGACCAACAACGCCGCCGGCCTCAATAGTCCGCTGGCGACCCAGTACGGCATCCATATGCTACCGACGATTTTCGTGATCGGACGTGATGGCCGTGTCACCAACAACAACGTGCAAGTCGGCGACATCGAAGCCGCCCTGAAAAACGCGCAATAACGAGCCGACCCCCGCGGTTCGAGAAAACCCGATCCCTCGCAGGATCGGGTTTTTTTCTTGCTTTCGGCCAGGTCGATGAGTGGCCGTTCACGAGTTTGAGGCACTGCTTTTGCTGAATATCGGCGCCTTCGAGAATTCTGAGCCTGACCGCCATTTCTTGTTGACCGTAAGGCCCAATCCGATGCGAGCACTAACACGGCCATTCAAACCGCGACGAATTTGAACGTCAAGCACGTATCGGCGCAAACCGGCAGCCCCAGAAATGGGCCGTTTCGAGTACTCGACTCCTTGCGGGTGATGTGCAAGACGGACCATGTTTCCCGCTACACAAAGCGATAGGATACCTGCCAGCGAACGGCATCGAATTGCGTCGAAGTGGGCATGCTCAATTTCCATTGCGTGTCGCGTCAATAAAAAACCCTTCGTCAAGGAGGTGCACACGGACAGGGAAGTGAGATGTCCAAGCAGCGGGCAAACTACAGTTACGACTTACGCGGCAATTCGGTTCATGGCCGTCTTCTTGCTGTAGGGCTGAAACCGCTTGTCTTTGCTAGCATCCCTCGATGAATGCCAGGCTCTATCAAAAAGGAAGTCAGCATGAATCGGATCGTCTGTCTCATGAGCGCCGGCGCTTTCGCGTTCTTGTCGGCAATGTTGTCCAGCGGCGAACCCAACACCGGCGCGCCAAAGCAAGAGGTCATCGCGACCTTCTCAATCGCGGCCGTCGATCCCATTACGGGACAGTGCGGCGCCGCGGTGGCGAGCAAGTATCCCGCCGTCGGCAAGGTCGTCGCACACGCCCGTGCCGACGTCGGCGCCTTCTGCACGCAACACTACGGCGTGCAGGCCTGGGGCGTCAAGGCGCTCGATGCGCTCGCCGGCAAGAAGTTGCCGGAGGAAGTGCTGACCGAGCTGCTCAAGAAGGACAGCAACCCCGGAGGCCGTCAGCTCGGCATCATCGACATGCAGGGCCGCGGCGCGCAGCATCATCCGGTCACCGCGCCGGCGGCGAGCCATTACTGGGGCGGCATGAGCGGGAAGTTCTACGTCTGCCAGGGGAACACGCTCAATGGCCGAGAGGTAATCGTCGCGATGGCCAAGGCATATGAGGAGACGAAGGGAAGCCTGGCCGATCGCTTGATGGCGGCGCTGATCGCCGGGGATTGCGCGGGGGGCGATCATCGTGGCCGGCTCGCCGCCGGCATTCGCGTGTGCAAGAAGGGCGTCGATGGTTACTGGCTCGACATGCACGTGGACAAAAGCGACGACGCCGTGGTGGCGCTGCACAAGCAATATCTCGAATCCGATCACGAAGCGCGCGGCGAATGGGGCAAGCAGAAGTATGAGCATCCGTGTCCAAATCGGCCTGCGCCCAAACGACCGTGATTGCATTACTGCACGGAAAGACACAGAGCGGCAAGGCAGTCCAGCCGGGAATCCGCTTCGTGTTGCTATCAACGAGATGCTTCAGGGACTGCGTTCATGCAAGCGATTAATTCTCGGTGGCGAGACAAACCGGGTGACCGGGTAACCGAGAACGGAGAATGATACACCAGCGAAGTTCATTGTTGCGCGTCCATTCTCGGTTCTCGGTTACCCGGTCACCCGGTTTCGACGCGGCTAGGACTTTGCGCCTTTGCGTCAGTTGATTTGGCGGGCGTTTCTCTCTCTTGACCCGTTTTGCCTATCTGCGGTATATACCAATCAGGAAATACTCACGGAGGAGTCGCGATGTCGCTATTGAAGGTCCAGGGACTGGTCAAATACTACGGCAGCCGCCCGGTCGTCAATGGCGTCGAATTCGAAGTCAACGTCGGCGAGGTCGTCGGTCTCTTGGGCCCCAACGGCGCCGGCAAGACGACTAGCTTTCGCATGGCGACTGGGCAGGTCACTCCCAACGAAGGCGCGGTCTACTTTAACGGCGAAGAAGTCACCACGCTCGCCATGTCTCAGCGCGCCCGCCTCGGCATGGGCTCTCTGCC
>SXGS01648745.1_pt1 | contig 40971 bp, 23 predicted proteins | sample 3174681 | NCBI WGS metagenome assembly SXGS01 (sample SAMN11356861, study PRJNA531348) | freshwater metagenome | isolation source: freshwater sample F1-80 | place: China: Fuxian Lake, Yuxi | collected 2017-12-25 | reverse complement strand
GAATTTGGCTGGCAGCCCGGAGCGCGGTTGTGTGCGAAGCACCAGCCGCAGCAGGTTTGGCGTGATAGCGAGCCTGAGATGCTGCTGCGACTGGCTTTCAGCACAGTCGCGCTCCACCGACAACTCGCGGATGCACCAGCCTTGTCAGACCGAGGAATTGGAGATGGACGATGATGGGTCCGGACGGCTAGTCTGCTAAAGTTCTCAGTGAGCACTCGCCGACATGACCCACGTTGCCCCTCCCAGAAAGCGGGGTCTCGGTGGGGTTGTCTTCTAGTGGCGATGCTTTTCGCCTTCCACCTCAATTACATCCCTGTCCATCTTGCCACGACCACCCATCTGGGCGGCAGGGTCGATTCCGCCCCCGCCGTCGGGTCCCATCACGATCTTCACCATGGCCATGATGATGGCGGCCATGCCCCCGACCACCATGCTCCGCACCCGGCAGCTGACCACAATCTCGATCTCACCACACAGAAACGAGCCTCAACGGTTGCCCTGGCGGTATTATTTCTCCTAGCAAACACTTCGGTTATTCCTTCTGAGCCGGAGACGCGCGCGGTTGTTCCCTTTGTCGAACGCCTCAAGCCGCCGAGCGAAACTCCCCCCGGCACGCTTCTGCCCCGCGCTCCCCCTCGCGCCTGATCCCCTCCGCGTCCCCGCGCGCCCGCTCCGCTGGCGCGTCATGCTTTGGTCTGCCTGAATGCCTCCGGGCGCATCTAATTTCAGGGCTGCTTCGTTTAGAGGTGAAAACTCCGATTTTGATTATGAACCGATTCCGTTTCGGGAAGCTTGGCTTGCGCGTGGCCGCCAGCCTTGGACTTGCCTTGCTCATGGGATGCAAGCGCGATCACGTCCACTCCGATGGAGATGATCATCACCACCACGACCAACCCAAGACCGCGCAAATCACGGTTTGGGGGGAACGTTACGAGATTTTCGCCGAGCACCGTCTTGTTGTCGCGGGTGCGGCGACAAAGTTTGTGACGCATGTCACGGACTTGAAAACCCTGCATCCGCGCCGCGAGGGGCCGATCCGATTTCTTCTTAGCCAAGCCAACGACGCGCCGATCGAGCAGATTGAGAAGGCGCCGACGCGCGCTGGCATCTACGAGGCCATGCTGACATTTCCCAAGGCGGGCGAATGGAACCTCAGCGTCCACATCCAGGGTGATGAGGGCGAGAGCACCGTTGTGCTGCCTCCTGTGAAGGTTTTTGCGACCAAGCACGACGCCGACCACGGCGAAGTGCCGGCACCGCCCGATGGGGTCAGCTTCCTCAAGGAGCAGCAGTGGAAGATTCTCTCGAAGGTTGAGCCTGCAGCGAAGCGCCAACTCGTCGAACGCGTCTCGGTGCCTGGACAGGTCCGGGCGAAACCGGGCTTCAGCGCCGCAGTGACCGCGCCGTTGGCCGGCCATCTGGCGCCCCCGCCGGGCAAGACCCTGCCGCGGCCGGGAAGGCGCGTCGAAGCGGGCGAAGCGCTCGCCCTTTTGCAGCCGCGATTCTCGGACGCGGCCGCGCGCCTCATGGAAATCGAAGCCGAATTCGGAGGCGCCGAAGCGGTTCTGAAGCAGGCTGAAGCCGCGCACGAGCGCACCAAGAGGCTCGCCGCCCAGGAAGCCAAGTCCGCGCGTGAACTTCAAGAGGCGGAAGTCGCGCTGGCGCGAGCCAAGGCCCGGCACGCGGCGGCGTCAGGCTTGCGTTCCACCTATGCCGCAACCCGGGACGCGGAATCCATCGCGCCAGGCTTTGAACTGCGCGCTCCGATCGCCGGCATCGTCACCATCCTGGGCGCTGGCGCCGGCGAACCGGTGGAGGCGGATCAGGTGGTGTTCAAAGTGTTGAATCCCGAAACGGTCTGGATCGAGGCGCACGTTCCAGAAGCCACTGCCGCGCGCCTGACTGATGCGAAGAACGCTGTTTGCGAAGTGCCCGGGGTGATTGGACCTTTATTTCCCGCTGGCGAACTCGTTTTCGCCGGCCTCGAAGTGGACGCCGCGACACGCACCATCCCGTTGACTTTCGAATTCAGGAACGACGCGCTTCGTTTGCGTGTCGGTCAGGCTGTTCGCTTGCACGTCGAGACGGCGCGTGTTGAGGAAGCGATCGCGATTCCGGAAGCCGCCATCGTCGAGGAAGCCGGACAGCCCATCGTTTTCGTCCAGTTGAGCGGTGAGACCTTTGAGAAGCGCGAACTGAAATTGGGCATTCGCGATGGTGATTCGGCGCAGGTGTTGGACGGGCTGAAGGAGGGCGACCGTGTGGTGACGAAGGGCGCCTACGCCATCCGGCTCTCATCGATCTCCGGCGCCATCCCGGCACACGGCCACGCCCACTGAGGAACACGCATGGACAAACTGATCCAATGGGCGCTCAGCAACCGCGCCCTCGTGCTCCTGGGCGCGCTCGCGCTCACGGCGTTCGGCCTCAGCACCGCCACGCGGATGCCGGTGGATGTCTTCCCCGACCTCACCGCCCCAACCGTCACCATCCTCACCGAAGCGCACGGCATGTCGCCCACGGAGGTGGAAACTCAAATCACGTTCCCGCTCGAAACCGCCGTCAATGGCGCGGCGGGAGTCCGGCGCGTGCGCTCGGCGACCGCCGTGGGGATCTCCATTGTGTGGGTGGAATTTGGGTGGGGCACAGACATGCGGCACGCCCGGCAAACCGTCACCGAGAAGATCAGCGCGGTCAGCGGCGACCTGCCGCCCGAAATCGAGCGCCCCGTGATCGCTCCGGAATCGTCCATCATGGGGGAGATTCTGTTTCTGGCGCTGTCCTCGGAGCAACACTCCCCCGCCGAACTGCGCAGCCATGCCGAGACGGTGATTCGGCGCCGCCTGCTGGCCGTTCCCGGGGTGTCGCAGGTGACTCCCATCGGCGGCGGCGTGAAGCAGTTTCAAGCCATCGTAAGACCGGAATCGTTGCTCGCCCACGGTGTCACTCTGAACCAAGTGGTCCGCGCCCTGGAGGACGGCAACGAGAACGTCAGCGCCGGCATCATCAATGACCGCGGCTCGGAGTGGTTGATCAGCGGCGTGGGCCGCGTGCGGACGCTCGATGACATCGCAGCGACCGTCGTGTCCGCGCGCAACGGCGTGCCCACGCGGGTCGGCGACCTCGGCGACGTCCGCATCGGCGAAGCGCAGCAACGCGGCAAAGGCTCGGCAATGGGCAAGCCGGCCGTGATTCTCGGCATCCAGAAGCAGCCAGGCGCGAATACGCTCGAACTGACCAAGCGCCTCGACGCGGTGCTGGCGGACATCACCGCCAAGCTTCCCCCCGGGATGAAGCTCAAGACCGATATCTTCAGGCAGGCGGACTTCATTCAAATCTCCGTTCGCAATGTGCAGACCGCGCTGCTGGAGGGGGTCGCCCTCGTCACCCTTGTCGTGGTGCTGTTTCTGGCGAACTTCCGCGCGACCCTGATCACGCTCACAGCGATTCCTCTGTCTCTTGTCACGGCCGTGCTGGCGCTGAAATGGTTTGGCGCCACCATCAACACCATGACGCTCGGCGGGATGACTATCGCCATTGGCGCGCTCGTGGACGACGCGGTGATCGATGTGGAGAACGTCTTCCGCCGCCTTCGCGAAAACCATCACCGGCCCGAAGGAGAACGCCGTTCAACGCTGTCCGTCGTGCTCACGGCCAGCATCGAAATCCGCGGTTCCATCGTTTTCGCCACACTGATCATCGCGCTGGTGTTCGTGCCGATCTTCTTCCTCGCCGGCGTCGAAGGCCGGCTGCTGCAACCCCTGGGCGTTGCCTACCTTGTGGCGTTGCTGGCGTCTCTCTTCGTGGCCGTGACGGTGACACCGGTTCTCTGCTACTTCCTTCTACCCTCGAGCCAGGCAGTGCGCTCGGAGCGCGAGCCAAGGTTCGCCCACTGGCTCAAGCAAAGGTTCGAGCCGGTCTTGAACGCGGCCTTGCGCCATCCATGGGCGGTCACGCTCCCCGCCGTGGGAGCGCTGGCTCTCGCGCTTCTGGGAGCCACACTCCTGGGACGCGCGTTCCTGCCCGAGTTCAACGAAGGCTCGCTCACCATCAGCGCGGTGACATTGCCAGGCACTTCGCTCGCGGAGTCCGATGTGCTGGGGGGGGTCGTCGAACAGACGCTGCTGGGCTTCCCGGAAGTAGTGTCGGTGGCTCGCCGAACGGGTCGCGCTGAACTCGACGAACACGCGCAGGGCGTGGAAGCGAGCGAACTCGATGTCTCCGTACAAATCAAAGGCAGAAGCAAAACAGAATTCCTGGCGGCGTTGCGTGCCGCACTTTCGCAAGTGCCCGGCGTCAACATCACCATCGGCCAGCCAATTTCACATCGGATCGACCATATGCTCTCAGGGACCCGGGCGAACATCGCGGTGAAGATATTTGGCGAGGACCTCTACCAACTGCGGGCGCTGGGGGAGAAGTCACGGCAGGCGATGCAAGGCGTGGCGGGCGTGGTCGATCTCTCTGTCGAGCAGCAGACCGAAGTGCCGGTGCTGAGCGTGAAGTTTGACCGATCCGAGATGGCGCGCCACGGGCTCGCCATCCGGGAAGTGGCGCGAACGCTGGAAGCGGCGTTGCAGGGAGTCAGGGCATCGCGCGTCTTGGAAGGCCAGGCCGCTTACGACCTCGTCGTTCGGATCGCGCCGGCCGCGGAATGGCGGCTCGACACCCTGGGCGATGTCCTCGTCGACACGCCCGCCGGGGCGAAAGTGCCGCTGCGCTCCCTGGCGCGAATCCTCCGTGACAGCGGCCCAAACCAAATTCTCCGCGAACAGGTCGAGCGCAAAATCGTGGTGCAATGCAACGTCGCCGGGCGAGACGTGACGGGCGTGGTCCGGGATATCCAAAAGCTCGTGAATCCCATCGTCTCCGCCGCTCCCGGGTGCCGCGCGGAGTACGCCGGCCAATTCGAGAGCGCCGCGGAAGCGGGTCGCACGCTGATGCTGGTGAGTCTCGGCGTCATCATCGGCATCGGTTTTCTACTGTATTTGGCGTTCAATTCAACCCGTGACGCCGCGCTCATCATGCTGAACCTGCCCCTGGCCCTCATCGGCGGCGTCGCCGGCGTGTTCGTGAGTGGCGGCGTCTTGAGCGTCGCGTCGCTCATCGGTTTTATCACCGTGTTCGGCATCGCCACGCGCAACGGCATCATGCTCGTCTCTCACGTTCGTCATTTGCAGGAGCACGAGGGAGTCAGCGATTTCCGGGAAGCCGTCCGGCGCGGCGCCATGGAACGGCTCGTGCCGATTCTGATGACCGGGCTTGCCGCCGGGCTCTCCCTGATCCCGCTCGCGCTGGGCGGGGAGAAGCCTGGCAACGAAATCCAAACCCCCATGGCCATCGTCATCCTGTTCGGCTTGCTGAGCTCGATGATCCTCAACATGCTGATCGTCCCGGCGCTGTACCTGCGTTTCGGGAAAATCGCCCTGCCGAAACCCATCGGAGCCAACCTATGAAGACACCTCTCATGAACTTGAAGTGGCTCGTGGCCGCGCTGTGCTGTTTATCTTCGCTTGAGCGAGCCAGCGCGGCCACGAATCGGCTGGACAACTTGTCACTGGCCCGAGCGCTGGAGCTTGCGGACCGCCAGCACCCCCTGCTCGCCGAGGCGCGGGCGCTCGCCGCCGCCGCCGCCGGGCGAGCGGATCAAGCCGGCAAGTTTCCCAATCCCGACGCCATCGCGAAAATCGAGCAAGCGCCGCTCAAAGGTGGCACGCCGGGCGACGCGCAATCTCTCGCTGGCTTCGCGCAACCCATCCCGCTGGGGGGACGACTCGCGAAGGCGCAAGCGGCGGAGCAGTTGGAACGAGGCCGCCGGTCCAACGAGATCGAAGTCCGCCGTCGCGAGTTGCACCGGCTCGTCCACGGCGCCTTTGCCACGGCGCTCTATCAGGAGCGGGCTTTCCAAGCCCAGACAACGCTTGCCGAGGGCGCGGAAAAGATGGCTTCAATGGCCAGGGCGGGCGCCCATGCTGGAGAAGGGGGGCCCGAGGACGTGGCCCGCGCGGAAATGGAATTGGCCCGATCCAAAGCCGAGCTTCGCCGCGCCGCGTCGCTCCACGAGCAGGCATTGTTTGCGTTGGCCGCCGCCCTCGGCGACCCAAATATTTCCGTGGCATCAACCACAGGCGATTTGGAAGACACATTCGACATTCCGACCCTGGAGGCCCTGCTGGCTGATTTATCATCACACCCCGCTATCATTGCGGCGGATGCCGCCGTGAGGGTTGAAAACGCGCGGCTGGACCTCGCGAAGGCGCGGCGAATTCCCGATGTGAAGGTGGAAGTGCTTTATCGACGTATTCGGGCCGAAAAAGAAAACACACTCGACGTGGGATTCAGCATTCCGCTGCCGCTCTTCGATCGCGATCAGGGCCGGCTTCGGGAAGTCCGGGCGGAGTTGCAGGCCGCCGAAGCGCGATCTCTGGCGGCGAGAAATGACCTCCATCTTCGCCTGCGCGAGGCCCGCTCCCAACTCGCATCGGCGCTTTCCGATAGCCGGGCCTTGAAAAGCGAGGTTTTGCCGCGAGCCGACATTCTCCTCAAAGCTGCCGAAGCCCGCTACGCCGAGGGCGACAGCAGCTTGAAGGATGTGTTGCCCGCGCGTCGCGATTGGGCGTCGGCACGGCTGACTTATCTGGAATCCCTGCGCGACGCCATGACGGCATGGGCGGTCGTGCGCTCGCTGGCTGGGGGAGCCCATTGAACCTCGCGGAGATTTGCGAAGGCCGGGATGAGAAAGCCTAGACGAAGAGCGAGGCATATCGTTTATGGAACCGATGAGTGTTTCCGAAAAACTTTATCGCCAGGACCTTTCGAAGACTCGCCAGGAGCCACTGCCTTTTTAAGGATAAGTCGCCTGTTGCGATTGTGGGACAATAGGCTTATGATCCGGTCATGCGTGTGCGTCAGTCAATTTTGAGCCCGTGCCTCCGCTCGATGGCGGCGTTCGCGCTTCTGGCATTTATCGCGGCCCAAGGGATGTGCTTCTTACATTGCCACTTTGGCCGCGGACGCGACTCCAAGAGCCCCCAGCCTTCTTGCCACGCTGTCGCGCCCACCAAGGCGAATCCAGACAGCCACGACGCTCCGCCTTGGATGCCCACCGCGGCCTGCTCGACGCTCATGACCATGTTGACTGGCGGGGACGCGCCAAAAGTCCACCCGCTCCCGTGCCTCATTCTCTACCCGCTCGCTCCATCCGTCCTCTCGCAGGATGCGACCCAAACGCTGGCCCGGGCCACTTTTTCACGCCGAGCTTGGCCCCGCGAATGGGTCTTCACGCCAGAGTTGTGCCTTGGCCCAGCGTTGCATAGTCACGCTCCCCCAGTTTCCTGCTGAGTTGGTTCCCGCCCGCGCCCGCGCGCGCCCGAATCATTTCCCCGCCCCCTCCTTGCCTTTTTCCCGGCATGGAGAATCCCTGTCCGTTTATCGCCCTGAAGAAAACCGTTTATGATATTCATTTTCCGCCGTATCGGCCGATTTTTCCTCGCCCGTGGCGACGCCCGTGCCCGGTGCGGCCCTCAGTGTGCCCGAATGCCGCAGGTCCGGCGCCTGTGCAGAATGCGGCAACCATCTCGTTGTGAAGGCAAGAAGCCCGGGAGCAACGGATTCCGGGCCCGCATTTCCGGACTTTGCGCCGCCCTCGCCGCGCTTGCTTTCCTCGCTGCCTCAGCCCGCTCCCTGGCTCAAGCGCCGAGAGTTCTGGATGCGGCATTCCTTGATTTGCTCCGCGCTGAGATACTCACTAACCACCCCTCCGCCTCCGCCGCCCGGGCGCGTGTGCGCGCGGCCGAGTCAGGCGTTCGCGCCGTCCGGCTTTGGGAAGACCCCATGGCTGGCGTGGGCTTCATGGCCGCGGGTCGCGAGATGCGAATGGATGACGGTGACATCCTGTTTGGCGTGGAGCAAATGCTGCCGCGCCGCAAGCTGTATGAGGCACGAAAAACCAGGGCGGGAGCCGAGAGCGCCGTCCTCGAGGCCGAGACGCGCGCCGCCGTGCTCGCTCTGGAAACGCTTGTGGCCCGCTCTGCCATCGAACTCGCCCTCGTGGATGAGATGCTCGCGATCCAGAAGCACCAGCTCGCCTGGATGGAGAGCATGGCTGCCAATTCTCGGGAAAAGTTAAAGGACCCGATGGCCAACGCCTCGGAGCCGCTGCGCCTCGAGAGTGAAGTGGCGCAGGAGCGGCGCAAGATCGATTCCAGTGCCCGCGATCGGCTGCGCGTCGCGCGGCAGTTGAACATTTTGCTGGGCCGCGCCGCGGAACCGGGCTGGCCGGATCTCCGCCTGCCAGATTCCGCCGAGCTCACGCCACCACTCGCCGATGAACTGTCGAGGCTCCGCCGGTTGAACCCTATGCTCCAGGCGCTGCTCAGCAATGCCGAGGCCGCAAAGTCCGGCATCGAAATTGCCAGACGCGAGCGCAGCCCCATTTTCTCACTGGGCGTCGAATCAAGCGTATATTCCGGAGGGGCCTTCAGACAGACCACGGTGGGCGCGAAGATGACGCTGCCCTGGTTTAACAACCGCGTCTATCGCGCCAACCTGGAACGTGCCGCGCAGGAGCAAGTGTCGGCGGAACGCGAGGCAGAATCGCTCGCCCGCAAGTTCCACGGCGAATTGGTGGCCGCTCACACCGACGCCGAGAACGCAGCTCGGCAGGTCGAGACCCTTGCCAAGGAAGTGATTCCCAGAGCCGACCAGGCCGTCAAGTCCACCGAGAACGCCTGGATCAGCTCGAAAGCCAGCATCCTGGAAGTCCTCGACGCCCGCCGCCAGTTGCTCAATGCGCGATTGGAAGAACGTCGCTTCGTCGCGGCGCACCGAGCCGCCTTGGAAACCTTAAGGTCCATCGTTCCGCCCTCCACCAAGCCCTGACCCATAGCTTCATGAAAACCATCTCGACAGTCCTTCTGACCCTGGCCGTGGCCGTTCCCGCGACGTGGCTCGCCAGCCTCGCGCTGCGCCAAACCGGCAGCCCATCGCTCGCGCCCTCCGCCGAGGCCACTCGAAAAGTGCGCTTCTACCAAAGCGCCATGCATCCCTGGATCAAATCGGACAAGCCCGGACGTTGCACCCTCTGCGGCATGGAATTGACTCCTGTCTATGAAGGGGATTCGGGACTTGATTCGGACGGCGGAGGCGACGTCGTGCCGTTGACCCAGTCGATGATTCAAGTGTTAAAAGTGCAAACGACTGAGGCTCGGGTGCGTCCTCTGGAAAAAAATCTGCCCGTGGCGGGAATCATAGATGATGATGCGACGCGCCATCGCGTCATCTCCGCTTACACCTCGGGCCGCGTGGCAAAGCTTTACGTGAACTTCATGGGCGCGGCGGTAAAAGAAGGCCAGCCGCTCGCGGAATTCTACAGTCCGTCGCTCTTGCAGGCCGAGCGCGAATACAGAACTCTCACGGGCAGTTTACGCTCGGCTGCCGCCCTCCGCCTGCTCCAGATGGGTCTCACCGAAACACAGATCGCTGAACTGACCTCGAAATCCCCGGACAAACTCACCTCGCAGATTCTGGCCCCCGCCGGCGGCACTGTTGTGGCCAAGAATGTTTATGAAGGTCAATACGTGCAGGAAGGCGAGAAGTTGTTCGAAGTCGCCGACTTCTCAACCATGTGGTTTCAGTTCAGGGCCTACGAACAGGACCTGCCTTGGATCAAGACCGGGCTGGCCGTCGAGGTCACCACGCCGTCCCATCCGGGAAACCCCTTCACCGGCCGCGTCACGTTCATCGATCCCACGTTGGACGAAGTGACGCGTTCGGCCATAGTCCGCGTGGAGCTCGCCAACCCTCCCGCCGAATCCGGCCATGCCATGATGCACAAACTCTACGCGGATGGCCTCATCCGCCTGGAGGCTCCCGAAGTGCTGAGCGTGCCTCGATCGGCCGTGATTCAAACCGGTCCGGAAGCGGTCGTCTATGTGGAATTGGGAGAGGGTGCTTACCAGAGGCGCGTGCTGCGGCTCGGGCGCCGCGGTGACGCGCTCGTCGAAGTGTTGTCCGGCCTGGCCACTGGGGAGAAAGTCGTTTCGAATGGAAACTTGCTCATCGACGGGCAAGCGGAGATGAACCGCGCGTTTGCCACCGCCGAACCACGAGCGCCGGCTGAACAGCTTCCCTCCACCACCCGGCCCCCATTCACAGAACAGCAACACAAGGCCGTGCAAAACTTCCTGACATCGGTGGATGCGATCACGTCGTCGCTCGCGGCGGACAATCTGGGCGAGTTCAATGCCTTGGCTCTCAAAGCCCAGAGCGCGGCATCCGCCATGATGGAATCCTTTTCCCCGGAAAACCCGTGGCGTGAATGGGTGGAACCTTTCAAGTCCGCCGATGACTTGAAGCCGGCGGACAGTTTAAAAACCGCGAGACAGCTTTTCCATCCATTGAGCAAAAGCGCCGTGGCGCTCGCTAAACTGCTGAAGCGAGATGTGCCGGAATTCGCTTCCTTGAGAATCTTCAGGTGCCCCATGACCAAGGAAGTCTTCCCGGGAGCACCGAACCGAGCCGAGTGGATCCAGCTTCAATCTCCCATCCGCAACCCATATTTCGGCGCCGAGATGTTGGATTGCGGCTCGGAGGTGAAACCTTGATCTTAACTTTAACAAAAGCTGCCCGGCCCGCCGAAGAGGGCGATCAACGGGCTCCGACAAAAGGAGCGGGCGCGTTTGGTGGCGGGACCGGCCTCCTTCCCCGTGGTGTGTCTTCAGGCGAACCAGCCCCGTCGACGGAGCGGTCGCGTCCCAGGATCCTTCCCTGCCAAAAAATCTCCCGACCATGATTGAACGACTGATAGAATGGAGTTTGCGAAACAGGTTTCTGGTCTTTTGCGGCACTCTGCTGCTGATTGCGCTTGGCGGACGGGCCGTCCTCAGCACTCCCGTGGACGCAATCCCGGACTTAACGGAAAACCAAGTTCTCGTGTACGCCGACTGGATGGGCCGGAGTCCTCAAGAGGTTGAAGACCAAGTCACGTACCCACTTTCGACAGGCCTTCAAGGTTTGGCGGGGGTCAAGGATGTCAGAGCGGTTTCCATGTTTGGTTTCTCCCTGCTCACCATTATTTTCGAGGATGACGTTGACACTTATTTCGCCCGCACTCGAGTCCTGGAGCGGCTCAATTTCCTGCAAAGCACCCTTCCAGCAGAGGTGCGTCCCCAGCTCGGGCCAGACGCCACAGGGCTTGGCTGGGTCTATCAATACTACCTCCACGTAAACCCTGCGGAATCGCCCGACGGAGGCTACGACCTCGGCAAGCTCCGCGCGGTGCAGGACTGGCACATCCGCTACCAACTCGCCGCCGTCCAGGGCGTGGCGGAAGTCGCGGGCATCGGCGGATTCGTCAAACAATATCAAATCGAGCTTTCGTCCACGAAGATGCGCGCCGCCAATGTCACCGTCGGCGACGTGATGGCCGCCGTCCAAAACGCCAACCTCAACGTGGGCGGCAAAACCATTGAGGAGAACGGCGCGGAGTTTGTCCTGCGCGGCATCGGCCTCGTGGAAAGCACGCACGATCTGGAGCTCATACCCCTCAAATCGGTCGACGGCGCGCCCATCTTTCTGAAAGACATCGCCACGGTTCAAATCGGGGGAGACTTCAGGAGGGGCGCCCTCGACGTCAACGGCCACGAAACCGTGGGCGGCACCGTCGTGATGCGGACGGGCGAAAACGCGAAATTGGTCATTGAACGCGTGAAGAAAAAGATCGCCCAAATTTCCAAGACCCTGCCGCCGGGCATTTCCATCAAACCGTTCTACGATCGGAGTCAATTGATCGACCGTACGATCGACACGCTCAAACACGCGCTCGCGGAGGAGGTTCTGCTGGTCACCCTCGCTCACATCCTCTTCCTTTGGCACTTCCGCAGTGTGTTCATCGTCACCTTGCCGCTGCCGGTTTCGATTCTCATTTCCTTCCTGCTGATGAAAGAGTTCGGGATCACCAGCAATATCATGTCTCTCACCGGCATCGCCATCGCGATTGGCGTCCTCGTGGACGCGGCCATCGTCGTGACCGAAAACGTCATCCGCCACGCGGAGCGCGCCGAAGAAAAGAAAGGCGGACGGCTCAATGCGGAGGAGACGTTGGGCGTGACGCTCGCGGCGTGCCGTCAAGTGGGCCGGCCCATCTTCTTCGCCATGGCCATCATCATCCTCGCCTTCGTGCCGGTGTTCGCGCTGACCGGCCAGGAAGGGAAATTGTTCCATCCCCTCGCCTGGACGAAAACGTTCGCGATGGTCGGCTCCACTCTGCTCGCCGTGACGATCGTCCCCGTGCTCTGCAGCCTGCTCGTGCGAGGCCCGTTCCACGGCGAGGAGAATAATGTTGTGATGCGTTTCCTTCTGAAACTCTACGATCCCGCGCTCAATTGGGCTCTGGAACATCGCAAGGCCGTGCTTACAGCCGCCGCGATCGTCCTGGCCTCGGCTCTCGTGCTGGCGTTTGGTTTGCCTCCAGCATGGCAGGCTGGATTGCAAAAAGCGGGATGGCATCGGAGCGCGAGTCTCGCCAGCGGCTTCGGCAAGGAATTCATGCCGCCTTTGAACGAAGGCAGCCTGCTCTACATGCCCGTGCTGCACCCAAAGACAGGCCTGAAAGAAATTCAACGCGTGATGTCCTGGCAGGATCAAGTCATCGCCGCCACGCCCGAAGTGGAATCCGTCGCCGGCAAACTGGGACGCTTCGAGACTCCCACAGATCCGGCGCCCACGGAGATGCTGGAAACCACCATCACACTCAAGCCGGAGTGGATTCCGACCAACCGGACCGTGCTAGGCTTCATCAAAATCCCCAGGGTCGTGCGCAATCCCGAGTGGCGGCCAGAAATGACCGTCGACAAGCTCAAAGCCGAACTAACCGAGAAAATGAAGCTGGTGCCCGGCTACGTGCCGGCTTTCCTCCAACCGATCGAGAACCGCATCCTCATGCTCTACACCGGCATACGCGGTCAAGTGGGCGTCAAGATTTATGGGGACGATCTGACCACCATTCAGGAAAAAGCGTACGAAGTCGAAAGGATCGTGAAACAAATCCCCGGCGCGGTCGGTGTGTCGCCATCGCGCGTCCAAGGGAAACCTTACTTGAATGTGAAAGTCGACCGTCGGGCGCTCGCCCGTTACAACCTCAGCGTCCGCGATGTTCTCGACGCCGTGGAAGTCGCTGTCGGAGGCAAGAACGTGAGCGTGACAATCGAGGGCCGGGAGCGATTCCCGATTCAAGTGAGGCTCGAACGAAGCGAGCGGGATGACATCGAAAAAATCGGACGCATCCTCATCGCATCGCGCAGCTCGATGGGCGCCGCCCCGCCAGGATCGGGAGGCGGAGGAGGCGCCATGGGGGGCGGCATTTCAAGCGCCCCTGGCATGACCGCTGGCACTTCGACGGCTGGCGGCGCCAGCCAAGCACTCACATACATCCCTCTTGCCATGGTCGCCAAAGTGACTCGAGAGGTGGGCGCGAACGAAATCGCCAGCGACAATGGACGCCTTCGATCCTATGTGCAAGCCAACGTCGAAGGCCGGGATCTCGGCGGCTTCGTCCACGATGTCGAACAGGCAATGCAAAAAATCAACTGGGGATCGATGACGTGGCTGATGACGGGTGAATACGAGAACCAACGCCGCTTCGCCGACACCATGCGGCTGGTGTTCCCCACGGTTCTTCTCATTATTTTCGCGTTGCTTTTCATCGTTTACGGGAGCGCGCTGGAAGCCGCCCACGTGATGCTCGCCGTGCCGTTCGCGTTGAGCGGCGGCGTGTTTCTTCAAAAAGCCCTGGGTTACAATTTTAACGGCGCCGTGTGGGTCGGCTACATCGCGCTCTTTGGCACCGCGGTGCAAACGGGCGTTGTCATGGTGGTCTACCTCGAGGAAATGGTGAAGCGGCGCATGGCGGAACGCGGGGCCGCCTTCAATCAAGCCGACCTCCTGCAGGCCGTGAAGGACGGCGCGCGCCTCCGTCTCCGCCCCAAAGTCATGACGGTCGCCACGATCGTGGCAAGCTTGCTCCCCATCATGTGGAGTCACCGCCAAGGGGCGGAAGTGATGAAACCGCTCGCCACTCCGGTCATCGGTGGGATGATTTCCAGCCTCATCCACATCCTCATCGTCACCCCTGTCATTTTTCTCTGGCTGCGATCCCGCGAACTCCGTTCTAGTTCCGCGATGGCACCCATTGCCAACAAAGCCTCCGACGAGCACGAAACCAAACACACTTGAAGACTCCGAAAACCACCGCCATCCGACGCCGCGATCCTCATCGCCAGCGAGCCGCGGTTCCGGGCACAAAGAGTATGAAACCCATCACACGCGCCTCATCCAGGAGCGAGCTGGCCGAATTCAAGGCGGCTCTGGACCAGCACGCCATCGTGGCCATCGCCGACGCGCAGGGAAAGATCACCTACGTCAACGACAAATTCTGCGAGATTTCCAAATATTCTCGCGAGGAACTCCTCGGGCAGGACCATCGCATCATCAACTCCGGGCATCATCCGAAAGAGTTCATGCGCGCCCTGTGGGCGACGATTGGCCGAGGCGGTGTCTGGCGGGGTGAAATCAAGAATCGCGCGAAGGACGGCGCGTTCTACTGGGTCGACACGACCATTGTTCCATTCCTCGGCGCTTGTGGCAAACCTCGCCAGTACATCTCCATCCGCGCCGACATCACGGAGCGCAAGCGGCTGGAGGAGGCGCTGCGCGAGAGTGAGCAGCGCACGCGAGCCATTGTCGACAACGCGGTGGAGGGGATCCTCACGATCGACGAGCGAGGCATGGTGAAATCGGTTAATCCCGCGGCGTGCCGCCTCTTTGGTTACGCGCCTGAGGAAATCGTCGGTCGCCACGTGAGCTTCCTCATGCCCTCGCCGCATCGGGAGGCCCTCGACGAATATCCCGCCGATGATCTGAGCGCGGGACGGGCGAAGATCATCAGCACCTGGCGGGAACTGGAAGGGCAGCGCAAGGACGGCTCGCTATTCCCGATGGAGTTGTCTGTGAGCGAAGTCCGGCTCGGCGACCGGCGGCTTTTTACAAGCCTGATTCGCGACATCTCCGAACGCCGCGAACTGGAACAGGCCGTGGCCACGGCGAGCGAACAGGAACGGACACGCATCGCTCGAGAGTTGCATGACGGGCTAGGCCAGCAAATCGGCGGGCTGCTCTTTCTGATGAACGGACTGCACCGCGATCTGCAGGCCGCGAATGTTCCCCAGGCGGAAACGGTCGGCCAGCTTTGCGCCGAACTCGGCACGGCTCTCACGCAGGCCCGTCGGCTGGCCCACGATCTCTACGCCGTTCCCCCGACCCCGGGAGGCGTGGTGGAGGCGTTGGAGAATCTGGCGGAACGGGTAAGCTCGGATCGCCGGATCGAATGCGAATTTGGCGGAGACAAAAACGCGCTCGTGCGCAACCCGGCGGCGGCCATCCATCTTTACCGCATCGCCCAGGAGGCCATGCACAACGCGCTCAAGCACAGCCAGGCCACGCGGATTGACCTCGAACTGCGCCGCGTCAGCACGGGGCTGGAGCTTCTCGTTCGCGACAATGGCGTTGGCTTTCCGGCGGACCAGCCCACCCGCGGGCTCGGTCTGCGAACGATGGAACAGCGTGCCCGGCTCGTTGGAGGCCGGCTGAAGATACACTCGCGAGCCACCGGCGGCGTCGAAGTGCTGTGCTCCGTGCCGAAAGCCGTTCTCGAACGTACTATTGTTCCCTGATGCCACGCAAACACGACAAACCTGAGCCCGTGAAAAGAAAGCGCATTCTGCTCGTGGAGGACCACCCCTTGATGCGTCGCGGTCAAGCCGATCTCCTGAACCGCGAGCCGGATCTCGAAGTGTGCGGCGAGGCGGGCAGCGCCCGCGAGGCAATGGAGGCGAGTGCGAAGCTGAAGCCGGACCTGGTGCTCGTGGACATGGGCCTGCCCGACAAGGACGGCTTGGAGCTAATAAAAGATATTCAGGCGCTCCATCCCGGCCTGCCCGTCCTGGCGATGACCATGCAGGACGAATCCCTTTATGCCGCGCGGGTACTGCGGGCCGGCGGACGTGGGTACGTGATGAAGCATGAAGGCCCGGAAAGGCTCCCCGCGTCCATCCGCACCGTCTTGAACGGCCAGGTCGCGCTCAGTCCGCGCATGTCCGAGAAGATTCTGAACTCGCTCGTTGGCGGCACAGCGAGAGCGGACGCCGGTCCAGAGGCGAACCTGACTGATCGCGAGCTCGAGGTCCTGCGCCTGTTCGGCGAAGGCTGGAGCACGGACGAAATCGCGCAGCGCCTCCATCTCAGCTCAAAGACGGTGGACGTGCACCGCGCCCACATCAAAGAGAAACTCGGTTTCAAAACCACGCGCGAATTCACCCGGTTCGCCATCCGGTGGGTGGCTTCCCAGGTCGGGCCGCAAACTTGATGCCCTTGGGCGCCGCCGTTGCGGTCGCGTCCCGCTGACGGGCTCCCCCCACATCCGTCGCTGCCGCCCACCGCTTAGGGTCCGTGCAAAAATCACTTCGGATTTTGGCGGGAGCGCTGCCAGGCCAGATGCAAGACGCTAGGAACCCTCCTCCGCCAAGGCTTCGGAGGACAGGGGCCTCATGACATTGTGGCTTTGTGACTCATTCGTCACAGACCGGGAGGGTATGCTCGCTTGCCTCGCCGGAGCCCCTTGCCTGCGCCGCGGATGTCGCGGCAGGCGGTTTGGGCGCAGGCAGGTCATTCGTGCCTCCCCATAATGTCGTGATTCCGCAAGCAAAGCCCGAATTTATTTTTGCACGGACCCTTATCCCGCGCGCATAAGCAATTTCTTTATCCGCCGCGTCTTCACGGCGCTACTCGCCGATAGCTTTATCGCCAATACCGCGCGCCCTCGCCAGGGCTTATTGTACGCTCGTGAAAGAGAATGCAGCGCCGACAACCTTCAACACCGCCAGACACCGGTCGCGCCCGACCAAACCCGGCGCAACCGCAAGCGCGCGCGTCGCGCCGGCATCAGAGGCATGAAGATTCGAGTGTTCGTCGTGGAGGATCATCCACTGATGCGCCGCAGCCTCATCGAGGCCATAGAGCGCGAGGAGGATCTGACGGTGTGCGGCCAAGCGGAAGACGCCCAGGCCGCCTATGCCGGCGTGGTCGCCATCCGGCCCGACATCGTGGTGACGGACATTCAGCTCAAGTCCTCCAGCGGGCTGGACTTCATCGCGGCGGTCCGCGCCCATGACCCGGCACTACCGGTGGTCGCAACCACCATGTTCGACGTGCCACGAACGGAACGACTGGCGCGCGCCGCCGGGGCGTCGGGATTTGTCGGCAAGCATGAGGGCCCGCGGCGGCTGATCGAAGTCGTTCGCGGCTCCCTCAGGAAGGAGAAGGACGGGGGCGGCAACGCGGAGGGTGATTGACGGACCGCCAACCAATTTCGGGGCAACCCATCCGTTGGCCCGATGCAGAGACACTAGAACAACAAACAAAAAAAACAATGAAAGCAATAAAAAGCAACATCATCAGCACCGGGATCGCGATGGCGGTCGCCCTCGCGGCCTGGCTGCCTGGCAAAGTCAACGCCGCGGACAAAATGAAGCCGATGAAAGGCGGCGAACATCTGCTCATGCTCAACAAGATCGAGACCAAGGCAGAAGCCGATGCCATCAAACCGGGCGACACGTTCACCATGGTCTGCGCGAAGTGCAAAACGGTGTACGTGACGCGCGTGAAGCAAGGGGTCAAGGGCGCGGAAGTCCTCATGCACGGCGGAGTGCCGAAGGAGCTGATCGGAACTCACGCGTGCGCGGGCTGCAACTCGACCATCGAGGTGACGGGACACGGCAAGGCCAAGGAGATGGTCTTGAAGCACAGCTGCAAAATGTGCGGCGATGACTCCGCTTTTTGCTGCGCGACCAAGCACGGAGCCAAGCCAACGAAAGGCATGGAGAAGGAAAAAAAGTGACCCGCGCCTTGCGCCGAAGCGGTGTCTGAGGGCACCTCACCATCGCTTCGGCTACGCTTCCTTGGCTCAAAAGCGAGATCCCATTCGCGGGGGACACGGCCACGGTACAATCGAGCCAATCGAAATAAGGAAAGCATGTTCATCAGTGCAGAGGGGACGTTCGGGGAGGTGCGGCAAAGGTGCATGAAACTCACAGCCCTATCCGTCCCAAAGAAATCTCCTCAAACCGAAAAGGGCCTCGGGGCCGCCGGGCTCCTGCTGATTCTGATTCTGTTGGCCGGGTGCAAGGGAATTCCCACCCAAGGCGAGCGCGACGCTCAAGCCAGTCTTGAACGCTTGGGCATGGCGTACCGGCCAGAGGACCGGCGCCCCGTGCTTCCAACTCTCCAAACGAACTCGAGCCTGAACCTCTTTATTCACTTCGCCATCCTCAATCAGCCACAAGTCGAGGCGGCCTATTACGAATGGGCAGCAGCGGTCCGCCGCATCACCGTCGAACGTTCGCTCCCAGACCCGCTCCTGACGTTTCAAACTGACATCGCGGACACGGTGATGTCGTTGATGCCAGGGTTGATGATGGACTTTCCGGGACCCGGCAAGATCAAAGCCGCGGCAAACGTGGCGACCGCGGAGAGCGAGGCTCGCTATTTCGTTTTCGAGTCCGCCCTGCTGCAAGCGGCTTTCGACCTCAAAAGAGCGTATTACCAACTCCACTTCCTGGACGCCAAGATTGACGTCAACCGGCAGACGCTCGCCCTGCTCGCCGGCTTGGAGCGACTGGCCCGCACACGAAACGAAGTGGGCAGCGTCACATTGCAGGACGTGCTGCGAGCCCAAATCGAGCAAGAGCGCCTCATGACGGAAATCGCGAACCTTGAAGACTCGCGTCATCCGCTGATTGCCAGGTTCAAGGCCGCGCTCGGTCTGAAGCCGGAGCAACCGCCGCCGCCAGTGCCCCAGCAGTTCGAGTCCACTCCCCTGGACCTGACGTCCGACCAGTTGCTCTCGACGGCGCTCGGGCGCAATCCCCGCTTGAAAGCGATGGAAGCCGAAATTCAGCGCGCGGACGCCTCGATCCGGCTGGCTTACAAAGCCCGGGTCCCTGACTTCAGAGTGGGATTGGAAGCGGATGCGAAAGCTTCGCCGGTCGTTGTCGCGCCGCAATTCGGTGTCACGCTTCCCATCTGGCGCGACAAAATCGCGGCTCAAATCGCCGAAGCCCAGGCGGGCAAACGCGCGTCGGAAGCCCGCCTGTCCGCCGAGCAAATCGCGCTGGCGGTGGAATTCGCGGAGAAGACGTTCGTGATTCGCGAGAGCAGCCGCACCCTGGCGCTCCTGCAGGAACGCTTGCTGCCCAAGGCGCGGCAATCGCTCGAGGTCGCGCAGACGGGCTACATTTCCGGCAAGGTTGATTTTCTCAGCTTGCTCGACGCGGAGCGGACATTGCTCACGTTTCAGTTGTCGGATGTCGAGGCACGCGTGCAGAGAGAACTCGCGCTGGCGGAACTGTCTCTGCTCATTCTTGGAACGTCCCCCACGAATGCGCCCGTGCTGCCACCAGCTGCCCTCATCGAAAAACAGCGAACAACATGATTCGCCTCCTCACCAAAACCAACCTGATCATCGCGCTCGCCAGCAATTCTCATTATGGAGCGCGGCTGTGTGCGAAGCATCAGCCGCAGCGCGTTCACCCGCCTCAAACCCTGCGACTGGTCCTGTGGACACAGTCGCGCTCCGATCAAAACGAGAATTGCTGCGCGCTCGCCGCCCTCGTCGTCGTGAGGGTGGAGATTTGCAAAGCCTGGATAAGAAAGGCTTGACGAAGACGGATGCAAGTCCTTTGTGGATCTGGTGAGTGATTCGGAAAAACTCTATCGCCAGGAGCTTGCGAAGATTCGCTTTGGGCAACTGCCTTTTTAAGGATTATCCCATTCTCCTTTTCTCCTATTTTTTATTCTATTTCTTTCGTTTCTTTCGCCTTAGACCAGACTAATGTTCCGCATCCGCACATATCGCAAGCCGTCATGAAAGAATGGGTTCGGATCCTACTGGTTATCGTTGCCATTTGCACGATGCGGCAGGTTTGTTTTGGGGCGAAACCCAACGTTCTGTTCATCGCCATCGACGATCAAAACGACTGGATCGGTCATTTGGGCGGCCATCCATTGGCGAAGACGCCGCACTTGGACCGGCTTGCGGCGCGCGGGACAACTTTTCTGAACGCGCATTGCAACGCGCCTCTGTGCAATCCGTCGCGCACCAGTTTAATGCTCGGGCTGCGACCCACCACGACTGGCGTGTATGGACTGGCGCCTTGGTTCCGCACGCTTGACGCATGGAAGGACCGCGTCACCCTGCCCCAACACTTCAAGGCACACGGCTATCGCACACTGACCAGCGGCAAGATTTACCACGGAGGCGTTGGAAACGCTCAAGCGCGCGCCAAAGAATTCGACGTCTGGGGACCTGCGGGCGGAATCGGCGCCACGCCACCAAAGAAGCTCGTCGGGTCGACTCCCATGGGAAATCACCCACTCATGGACTGGGGCGTGTTTCCACATCGAGACGAAGACAAAGGCGATTATCAAGTTGCCATTTGGACCGTGGAACAGATCAAAGCGGCGGCCAAAGACCAGCCCTTCTTTCTCGCCGCCGGGTTCTTTCTGCCCCACGTGCCGTGCTATACCACTCAGAAATGGTTCGATTTATACCCGGACGACGATCGTGTGCTGCCCAAAATCCTCGAGAACGACCGCGCGGATACGCCGCGTTTCTCGTGGTATCTCCACTGGAAACTGCCGGAGCCACGACTTCAATGGGTCAGGGAAAGCAATCAATGGCGCCATCTAGCGCGCAGCTACCTGGCCTGCACGAGTTTCGTCGACGCGCAAATCGGCCGTCTGCTGGACGCGCTCGATGAGTCGGGACTTTCAGAAAATACGCTCGTCGTCGTCTGGAGCGATCACGGCTGGCATCTCGGCGAAAAAGCCATCACCGGGAAGAACACCTTATGGGACAACGGCACCCGCGTTCCCCTCATCTTCGCTGGGCCCGGCGTGAAAGCCGGACAACGGTGCGCTCAACCCGCTGAATTGCTCGACCTCTACCCAACGTTGATCGAACTGTGCGGATTGACTCCTCGAGGCGATCTTGAAGGACTGAGCCTGGTCCGGCAACTCCGAGACGCATCGGCAAAGCGTGAGCGCCCCGCCATGACGAGCCACAATCAGGGCAACCACGGCATTCGCAGCGAGCGCTGGCGTTACATTCGCTACGCCGATGGCAGTGAGGAGCTCTATGACCATCACTCTGATCCCCGCGAGTGGACGAACCTGGCAGGCAAGCCCGGGTTCGACGCCATCATCGCAGAACATAAGAAATGGCTGCCCGCCATCGATCTCCCTCCCGCCAGGAACAGCGCCCACCGAGTGCTTCGATACGACAAGACCACCGACGCTGCCCTTTGGGAGGACGAGATCGTGAAGCGTGGCGATCCGATCCCTTAGTTTCCGCCCTAACAACAACTCTCGAATCATGCAAGATCTAGCCGCTCAACCTCGATTGTGAGTCTTCTGATTTGAATCATCATGCAACGCCTGTTTATCCTCCTGATCGTGTTGGCCTCAGCGGCCGGATTACAATCGACCGCGGCCGCGGCCACACCTTCGAAACCCAACATCGTGTTCGTCATCACGGACGACCAGGGCTACGGCGATCTGGGCTACACAGGTAATCCAATTCTCAAGACCCCACACACAGACCGCCTCGCCGCCGAATCGCCGCAACTTCGCGATTATCACGTGGCGCCGACTTGTTCCCCGACACGGGCGGCACTGATGACCGGTCGTTGGACCAACCGCACCGGCGTGTGGCATACGGTGAATGGCCGTTCGATGCTTCGCGAGAACGAAGTCACGCTCGCCCAACTGCTGAAGGACCATGGATATGCTACAGGGATGTTCGGCAAATGGCACTTGGGGGACAATTATCCTTACCGGCCCGAGGATCGGGGCTTCACTGAGGTCTATCGCCACGGCGGCGGCGGCGTGGGGCAGACGCCCGATCTGTGGGACAATGCCTACTTCGACGGTCATTATTTCCATAACGGCCGCGTGGTGCCGGCAAAAGGGTTCTGCACAGACGTGTTTTTCGAGCAAGCTCGTCGTTTCATCCGCGAGCAAGCCGGAAAGAAGCAACCATTCCTCGCGTATATCAGCCCCAACGCTCCCCACGGCCCGATGCACGCGCCCCAAAAGGATCTCGATCTTTACAAAAGCCTGGACCCGGTCGTCGCCGCGTTCTTTGCGATGATCACGAACATCGATGAAAACATCGGCGCCACCCGGGCGTTGTTGCGCGAATTGGGGATAGAGCACAACACCCTTTTCATTTTCACCACGGACAACGGCACCGCCACGGGGGCGAAGATATTTAACGCCGGCATGCGGGGCGCCAAGGGAAGCGAGTACGACGGCGGCCATCGAGTGCCCTTCCTCGCCCACTGGCCCGCCGCTGGCTGGAATAGGAAGCACGTGAGCGATGTTCTTTGCCACGCGGTGGATGTCGTGCCCACTCTGCTGGATCTGACCGGGGCGAAACCACCCTCGAAACTCAAGTTTGACGGGCTCTCCATCCGCGCCTTGTTGGATCCGTCCGGGAGCACCGAGAAGTGGCCGCACGACCGCGTGCTCGTCACCGATTCTCAGCGTGTCCGCGATCCAGTGAAATGGAAGCAAACCGCCGTCATGTCAGGCGCGTGGCGGCTGGTGAACGGCAAGGAACTTTACAACATCCGGGAGGATCCCGGCCAAAAAATCGACATCCGTGCCCAGCATCCGGAGCAGGCCGGGCGGTTGAGCTCTTTCTACGAGTCTTGGTGGGCGGAGCTGCTGCCAACCTTCTCGCAAACCACCGAAATTCACATCGGTCACCCGGAGCATCCGATCGTGACTTTGACGGGGCACGATTGGATAGCTGAAGAGCTGCCGCCCTGGAACCAACAGCACATCCGGATGGCCGAAGGGTTTGGCCCGGGTCGCCAGACCAGACCCGGAACCGAAACCGAAAAGAGCGGACAGTCTGAATCGACACCCGCCAAATCCATCCACAAGGGGCATTGGGCGGTGAAAGTCCTCACGCCTGGGCTTTACGAAATCAGCGTTCGCCGCTGGCCTGCGGAGTTGAACAAACCCATCACCGCGGCCTTGCCTCCAGGCGAGGATGTGCCCGGCGCCTCCAAAGCCTTCCGAGCCCGCCCAGGCGTCGCCATCCCGGCGGTGCGCGCCACGCTCCGCTTGGACAGCCTTGACGTGGCGTCCGCGCCGGTCGCCGCTGGCGACACGCAAGTCCGGTTCACCAGGGCCCTTTCGGCGGGCTCGTATCGACTCTCTCCAGTGTTCGTGACCGCGGATGGCAACGAAGTCGGCGCCTACTACGCCGTCATTACCAGCACGCGAACTCCGTGACCCAGCGACAGCGGTCTCCCACCCGGCCCGATACCAAACCGCCAGCGGCGAGACCTCCGTGATCAACCCGCCATCCAATCCGGGGAAAAACGGGTGTGAACCTTAAACGGCAGTTGAACATCGTGGAGATTTGCAAGAGGCTGGATGAGAAAGGCTCGACGAAGAGCGAGGCATACCCTTTATGGATCTGGTCAGTGATATGGAAAGACTTTATCTCCTGTATCTTGCGAAGATTCAACCAGGGCAACTGCCGTTTTAAGGATGAATAGAATAGCAACCCTCAAGCAGGAGAGAATGTGAAGCTAAACCTTCTAAAATGGCCCCGAGTTGTAGAGTTGAGCGGTTCAACGGCGCTGCCCGATCAAAGAGCTCGCGCCCGCGTGTTCCGGTGGTTGATCGCCGGTTCTACTCTGTTGGGAACGTGGGCACAGGCAGGAGACATATCCGAGGTGTCGCGGGTCGACAGGGCTGCAATTTCCATGACGGCCGGACCTTCGGAGTTCACGACTGGCGCTCCAACGCCGCGAACCACACCGGTGAAGACACAGTCGGCGGCACAGTCACCCTACGACCATGGCGATCCAACCCCGCAGGAGCAGCTTTTGCTGGAACTTATCAATCGCGCGCGCGCGAACCCTTTGGAGGAAGTCAGCCGTCTCAAGCTAGACCTGAATCAGGGACTTCCAGCGGGCACGATCACCTCGACGCCGAAGCAGCCGCTGACATTCCATCGATTGTTGATCAACGCGGCCCGGGCCCATACTCAGTGGATGTTGAACACCGATACATTTGAGCATATCGGGATCGATGGTTCCACTCCAGGCGACCGCATGAGTTCAGCGGGCTATCCGTTTAGCGGCGGCTGGGCGTGGGGCGAGAACCTGGGCTGGAAAGGGACCAGCGGCGCCGTGCCCCTCACCGCTTTCACCGGCGATGTCCACGATGGACTCATCATCAGCCCGGGACATCGAGTGAACATTCTAAGCGATAAGTTCGATGAAATTGGATTGGGAATTCTGAGCGGCCCGTTCTCCGCGCAAGGAAACACCTTCAATTCCGTCCTGATCACGGAGAAATTCGCGAGGAGTGGCGGCACTCCTGGCCCGGTCCTGTTTGGAGTGGTTTACAGGGATGCGAATGGCGACGGTCTTTACTCGGTTGGCGAAGGCGTGGCAGGAATCCAAATCGCGCCTTCAAAAGGCCCTTTCTATGCGGTCTCCTCCACTTCCGGTGGATTCGCCATTCCCATGCCGGGAGTCACCGGATCGGTCCAACTGACCGTGACGGGAGCCTCCATTTTGGGGTCGGTCTCGAAGACTGTGTCTTTGACAGGCGCCAACCTCAAAACAGATTTCGACTTGAGCCGGGAAGTCCTTTCGGCCACGGCGCCCATCAAACTTTCCAGACCCTTCTACAGGCCGGACGGCTTGTTTGAGTTTCGCGTGGAAGGAAATGACGGCGACCGTGTGGAGATCCAATCAAGCTCCGATCTCTCGGGTTGGACCAGAGTGGGGGCCGTGACGATCCAAAACGCTTTCGTGGTGTTTGTGGACTCCACTGCCGGAGTTTTGAGCCAGCGATTCTATCGAGGCCGCCGGTCGCCTTGAATCCGAGGATGGACCCCTAAACGCATGGGCTGGGAGCCGGCCCAGCGGTGGTGAATCCTCTGCTTCGGCGGAAGTCCGCATTTTGACTGAAACCGATTTTCGCTTCCCACGGTCTCACCCTATAAGATGCTAGCAAACACGAACACTTTTCTCGGCAAACACCTTCCCTCTCACGAGCACGCCCGCAGAACCACGCCCCCTGCGGCGAGCCTCATCCGAAGGGCCGCGCGGGCGGTAGTCGCCGGGCTGTTGCTTGGCTCGGCCGGGGCACTGTCGGGGGCGGCCGTAGATCCGGCGTCCAATTGGCCGCATTGGCGCGGCCCGCTGGCGAACGGGATCGCGCCAAAAGCCAATCCCCCGACCACTTGGAGCGAGACCGAGAACGTCAAATGGAAAATCAAGCTGCCCGGAAGCGGCAGCGCGACGCCCATCATCTGGGGCAATCAGATCTTCATCCAGACCGCCATCAACACGGGCAAAAAGCCGGAAGGAGCGGAGGAGAAAAAGCCAGGAGCATTCTACTCTCCGAACGCTTTCGGCCAGGTTCAGCCTCCGCGCGAAGGCCCGCCCCCAGATGGCCAGAGGAGGCGCGGCACCGGCGGCGGAGGGCGGGGTGGTTTTGGCCGGGGGCAGGCTCCGACCGAAACCCACGAGTTTGTGTTGATGTCAATCGACCGCGCAACCGGCAAAACCCAATGGCAGCAAGTGGCGACGCAAACCGTGCCGCACGAGGGGCATCATCGGGACCACGGCTTCGCGTCGCATTCCCCCATTACGGACGGCAAATTGGTTTTTGCCTGGTTTGGTTCGCGAGGCATTCATTGTTACGATCTGTCGGGCAAACTCCAATGGAGCAAGGATTTTGGTGACCAGCGCACGGCCGCTGGCTTTGGTGAAGGCGGTTCTCCGGCGCTGTACGGAGACACGTTGATCATCAATTGGGATCACGAAGGCGAAGACTTCATCACGGCCCTCGACAAAAAGACTGGCAAAGAAATCTGGAAACAGGCCCGGGATGAACGCACGACGTGGTCGACACCTTTTGTCGTCGAGCACGAAGGCAAACCACAAATCGTCACGGCCGCTTCAAACAAAGTTCGCAGCTATGATCTTGCCAGCGGAAAAGTCTTGTGGGAATGCGGAGGCCTGGGTTCCAATGTGATCCCCACTCCCGTGACCGGAAACGGGCTCATTTTTGTGATGAGCGGGCACCAACAACCAGCTTTGATGGCCATCCGATTGGGTCGATCCGGAGACCTGACGGGCACAGACGCGGTGGTCTGGAACCAAACCCAGGGCACGCCCTATGTGCCTTCTCCTTTGCTTCTGGGCGATTCCCTCTACTTTTTCTCCCGCACCGCCGGCAGGCTCTCCTGCGTCGATTATAAGACCGGAGTGCCACGTTTTGAGGCCACTCCGATCGACGCGTTGAATGGAGTGTATGCGTCCCCCGTGAGCGCGGCGAATCGCATCTACCTAATCGGCCGCAATGGCACAACGGTCGTGATCAAGCCATCAGATAAACTTGAGATCCTGGCCACGAATAAGCTGGAGGATGGCATCGATGCCTCGCCAGCGCTCGTGGGGGGAGAACTTTTCCTCAGGGGAAGCCAGCACCTTTACTGTTTGGCGGAAAAATAGGCGCCGCTGGAGCGCGGCTATGCCGCGCCACCCCGGATCCAGGTTTCGCATTCTCACGCTGCGCCGTGGAGCGGCTTCATCGGAACATCGCGTGAGCTCGCCGCCCGCCCGAAAGGGTGTAGGCCGTCAGATCGAGGATTTCCTCCTCCGTCAACAAGCCCAGCAAACCTTCCGGCATCGGAGAAAACTTCGAAGGCTCGATGCTCTTCACCTTTTTTCGGTCGATGGTCTCCTGCTGGAACGGATTGGCGGGATCGGTGTTTACCATCACGTTGTCCCCATTTAGATTCACGATCACACCCGTGACGGTTTCTCCGTCGTTCCGCGTGATCACCATGGGCACGAACTGCTCATTGATCTCTTTGCTGGGATTCAAGATTTGATCCAGAAAGTCCCGCGCCGAATAACGGCCGCCTGCTCCGGTCAGATCAGGACCCGTCATGCCCCCTTCATTCCCAAATCGATGGCAAGCAAAGCAGCCGGCTGCCCCAAACATCTTGCGGCCGTTCTCGAAGTTGCGCTTCTTGAGCCCCCTTTCAAGAACTGGCGCGAGCGTGTCCAGCTTCCAATCCGTGACCTTGGAACGGCCCGCGAAGGCTTCGGCCATCGCCGCGAGTGGCGTTTTTTTCTCGGGCTTTTTTGCCAGCACGCCTTGAAGCTCCTGCTTTTCCGACTGGCTCAGGCTGGCCTCGGCATCGGTGCGGATAAACTCAAGGAATTTCTCGAAACTGGCCCCGCCGCGATAATTAGCGGCCTTGAGGAACCACTCAAATTGCGCCGTCCTTAACGCCTTCGTCCATCCTGTTTTCAAAAAGCGGAGCGAGCGCGCGTATTCCATTTGCTCTTCCTGGCCAGGCGCCTCCCGCATGAGCGCGATGGTCTTCGCGGCGACCGTGGGCGACTCCAGATACACCAGCGTCTCGCAAAGAAGCCAATTCAAATCAAAACTTGGCGCCGGAAACTGGGGATCGAGTTGGGCCAGCACCAGCCGGCTGGATTCGTCATCAGCGCGCCCGAATCGGACGAAACAGATTTCGTAGGCCCGGACCAAGACAACACGTTGCTCGTGGTCGAGCTTCTTCCAATCAAGAGACGCCAAGGCGGTGAGAATTCTCCTTTGCAGGACTTTGTCCACGGGAGGATCCGTGGGCTTTCGGTGCAATGGATCGATCCCCGCCGCCCGGACCAAGGCGAGCATCGCCTCGACCTGCCTGCCGGGATTTTTTTCCGAGAGCGCTTTTTCGGCCCAGATTGAAACGGGCTGGTGTTCGATCGCCACACGGGCGGCCCAACGAATGAAGCGATCGCTGTTGTTCAGCTCAGGCCAGGCGACCCGGACCGCCTGAGGATCTTGCTTGCCATGAAACGCCTCGAGAGCGCGGCGCGTCGCCCTGGTTTTCCCGCCGGACGAAAGCGCGGCTTTAACAGGCGCGGTCGACTCAGATCCCGTATAAGTCACGCGATAGAATCCGGATTGGACTCGGCGGCCGCCGATGGCGAAATACATGGCGCCGTCGGCGGGATGGATGATGGCATCCGTGAGGGGAAGCGGGGCGCCGGATAAAAACTCCTCCCTTGTGGCGGTATAACTGGATCCTTGGGGCTGGAGATGGATCGCATACATCTTACCCCAGCTCCAGTCGAGAGCGTAAAGAGCGTTCTGGTATTTGCCGGGGAACTTCGCACCGTAACCGAACGCCACGCCGGTGGGGGAGCCGGGACCGATATTGTGGACCGCGGGCAAGTTATCAGGATAAAACTCAGGCCATTTGCCTGCGCCATTCCGCCAGCCATATTCACTGCCGCTGGTCACGTGGTTGATGCGGGTGGGCCGGTACCATGAAGTGTTGAAATCGTACTCCATATCCGCGTCGTATGTGAACAATTCACCGTCGCGATTGAAGCCAGCATCGAAAATGTTGCGATAGCCGGTGGAATACACCTCGAACTCCTTCCCGTCGGGAGAGAATTTGTAGATGATGCCGCCCGGAGCCAGCCGTCCTCGGTTGTGCCCTCGGCCGTCCGGCATCCGGCCTAGAAGATGATCCTCGCCCCAGATGAACGGCACCCGCGTGGACGTGGACTCGGTGAGATCGGCGTTGTTGCCACAGATAAGGAACATCGATTTTCCATCAGGCGATGGGAGGATCGCGTGAACGCCATGATCGCCCCCGGCCTTGATGGCTCGGAGCAACTCCACTTTGTCCAGCTGGTCGTCCCCGTCGGAATCCGTGATGCGGTAGACGCCGCTGGAAATCTTTCGCTCGTAATCATTCACGCCGACGTAGAGCGCTCCGAAGGCCCAGAGCATCCCATTCACGGCGCGAATTTTCGCTGGAACCTTCTCCACCTTGGCGGCATCCAGCGGCTGCCCAGGCGGAGGAGGCTGGAATCGGAAGAGCCCCCCGTATTGATCACTCGCCAGGATGCGGCCTTTCGGATCCGTGCAAAGATTCACCCAGGAGCCCTGCTCGCCCCCTGGCACGGAATACAGCAGCTCGACCTGAAAGTCCTTCGGGGCTTTGATCCGGGCGGGTGGGGTCGCTCTGTTTTCGCCGACAACTCGGCTCGGCCCCGTCTGGCCGAGCGTGCTCGAAGGGATCGCCAGGATGGCGAGGAAGGAAACGGATGCGATGGAAGGAAACATCTTCAAAGTTTTCAGCATGGCGAAGAATAGGATGCCTGGGAACTTTTTTGCCAGCGCGGAATCTACGATCCGCTCCTCCTGAAAAAAGAGGCGGCTTTCCAGCCAGAGGCCGGAAGTCCATAAAATCTGGCTTCCGGAATCACATCTTCCCGTGGCGGAGGATCGAGATCAGGAGCCAAAACCCCATCAAACCCGCGAGCACGTAGCCCACCAGCCCGATCATGGACACATCACCCAGCAAGGGCGGAACCTTTGAATGGATGATGAGTGACGAGCTGATGATCAGCGCCGCGACAACCAGGGCAAAAGACAACCGGTTGACTGAGCTTTCAAACGCCCGCGTGAGCGGCTCCAGCCCCTCGTGATGGAACATCACCTTGGATTTGCCTCCCTTGATTTGAGCCAGCACGCGCCGGATTTCCAGCGGCATCTCCCGCAGGAATGTGGCCGCGTCGCTTCCAAAAGCCACCATCTCGCGGAGAAGCCGCTTCGGCCTGACCCGGTTCATGCGAACTACTTTCATGAAAGGCCGGGCCTGTTCGATGAGATCGTGCTCCGGATGGAGTCGGCGCACTAAATTCTCCATCAAGCTGAGCGCCTTCAACATCGTAAACATGTCCACCGGCATTGTCAGCGCATGGCGCGTCGTCAATTGGAAGAGATGATTCACAAGTTTGGCGAAAATCGTTTCCCCGATCGTCCTGTAAAAATGCAAGTGCATGAACTCCGCCACATCCGCCTCGAACCCCACGCGAGGCGCGTCCAGCTCGGCGCCCGCCAATTTCAGGAGAGCCGTAGTGACATCGGCCTCCCGGCGCTGCGCGATCCCGATGATGAGGTCGGCAAACGTCTCGCGAGTGTGCCGATCCAGGAACCCCATGTTGCCAAAATCCAGGAAGCAAATCACGTTGCGGGGCATGATGTGAATATTCCCAGGGTGCGGATCGGCGTGGAAAAATCCGTGGATGAAAATCTGGCGCATCACCAAGTCGGCGATGCGGGTCGCGATCTCGCGTCGATTCAGCTCGGCGGCGTCCAACTCCGCGAGTTTCGAAGCCTTGATACCCTCGATATGTTCCATCGTTAGGACGCGCTGGGTGCTCGTCCCGCGATAAAGCTTTGGCACGTGCAGCGTGGGATCTCCTGCGAATTGATGAGCGAATCGCTCCAAATGGGCGGCTTCCGCGTTGAAATCTAGTTCCTGCTCGAGCCGCTTCGCGAATTCCTCCACGATCGCCGTCGGCCGATGCACTTCCCAACCTTCCACGTGTTTCTCAAGCAGTTCCGCCAGCTGAGCCATGATCTGAAGATCGGTGCGGATTATATGCTCGATCTCAGGCCTCTGCACTTTCACCACGACTCGCTCGCCCGTGACGAGAGTCGCGGAATGCACCTGAGCGATTGACGCGGACCCCAGCGGGGTTTCCTGGAGGGTGACGAAGCATTCGGCAAGGGGTCTCCCAAGCTCGGATTCGATCACCTGCCTCACTTCGGCGAACGGAATAGGCGGCACCGCGTCGTGCAGTTTCCTTAATTCCTCGGTCAGTTGCGGCGGCAGCAAATGTGTGCGCACGGACAGAAGCTGCCCCAGCTTGACGAATGTGGGGCCAAGCTCCTCAAAGGCCCGGCGCAGTTTCACCGGCTGCGGGATCTGGGAAATCAACTCCTGCTCGGTGCGGGTCTTGGGGAAGGTCCATCTCAGCGCGCTGGGCAGCGGCAGGCGCTGGGCAAGGTCCTGGTAGCCGTACTTCAGAAAGACGCCGACAATGGTGCGATAGCGATGCGCTTGCTCGACGGCGCGCCCGATTCTTTTGAAGCGTTGAAAGAGCATCGCTAGGAGCGATCGGCCGGTTGCCACGCGCGGCTCACTTCCCGCTCCGGCGCAATGGGCCGCCGCCGGGATTTCCGGTCATGAACTTGCCATTGGCAACAGCCTGGTTGGCTTTCGTCCTCACCTGATCCAGGCGCGTTCGCCGCTGCTCCGCCCTGGTCTCCCTCTCCTCCATGTAAAGGTCTCGCAAACTCATAATGTGATTCGTTGCTCCTTTCGGTCATCGGCACTTTGCGGCACTTCAGTTCGTTGATTCGTGTTCGCAGGCTTCCAAGCCTGGCTTGATCGCGGACAAGATTCGGATGAATTCGGAAAACTCTACTCGATCGGTTCTCGCTTGCCAATCGTCGATGGCATTTTCCAGCTCAGAGGGGTGGCGGTCCCGCGCAAGCCCCTGTTTTTAAGACTGTCCCTCCTCCAGGCACCATGATAAAGCTGGAACCGCGATCCAATCGACCCATGCCCTATCAGCTCAAGCTCAATTGTTGTGGCATCTTCCCGGGCCTGCTACTCTTGGCCGCCTTGATTTCGGCCCGGGAAACCGAAGCGGCCGGCTTGGAGGAACCCGCGCTCAAATCCCCAGTCACTCTGCAGTATCTGGAGCGTCGTGCCCAGGCCCAAATCCTCGCATCGAAGAATAGGCAAGCCTTTTTCGGATTTCAGCTTTCAAATCGAGTCCACGAGTCGGGCATCCGGTTCCAACACCAGATCGTGGACGACGCCGGCAAGGACTACAAAGCGGCCCACTACGACCACGGGAACGGTGTTGCCGTGGCGGACATCGATGGCGACGGCCGCCTGGATCTTTATTTCACGACGCAACTCGGACCGAATCAGTTGTGGCGGAACCTGGGCTCGGGCAGGTTCGAGGAAATCACGCGACTGGCTGGAGTGAGTTTGGACAGCCAAATATCGGTGGGAGCCTCGTTCGCGGACATCAACAATGATGGTCTTGCCGACTTATTTGTCTCGACAGTTCGGCACGGCAACCACCTGTTCTTGAATTTAGGTGGTGGACGGTTCAAGGACATCACCGAGCAAGCGGGCCTCGGCTATGTCGGACATTCTTCAGGCTCCGTGCTTTTTGATTTCGACAACGACGGGCTACTGGATTTGTTCGTGTCCAATGTCGGAGTCTACACCACGGAATCGAAAGGACGCGGAGGATATTTTGTGGCCTACCCGGACGCTTTCAGCGGCCATCTTTTCGCTGACCGAACGGAGTACAGCCTCCTCTACAAGAACCTTGGAGGCGGGCGTTTCAAGGAAGTGTCGAAGGAGGCCGGCCTCCGAAACGGCTCCTGGGTGGGAGATGCCATCGTGACGGATCTCAACCGGGATGGGTTCCAGGACTTGTACCTCATCAACATGCAGGGGGATGATCATTTCTACGAGAATCTTGGCGGGAACCGCTTTCTCGAGGCCACGGCGAAGTATTTCCCAAAGACTCCCTGGGGGGCCACAGGGGGACAATTCCTCGACTTCAACCAGGACGGTTTGACGGATTTATTCATCACCGACATGCACTCGGACATGACGAGACAGCAGACAGAGGAGGCTGTGGGTTTTCGTCCCGACATAGAAAAGAAAAAGAGCGAGGCTTATTGTTCGGCGCAGTGGTCCGAAGCTTACTTGCAAGGATCCACCAACAACCTTTTCGGGAACGCCCTCTATCAAAACCTAGGCAGTGGAAAATTCGCCGAAGTATCAGACTCCATGGGAGTGGAAACCTATTGGCCCTGGGGCGTCAGCGTGGGTGATCTCAATGCGGACGGCTACCCGGATCTCTTTGTGACGGCAGGCATGGGCTACCCTTTTCGATATGGAATCAACTCACTGCTCTTGAACGAAGCCGGGAAGCGATTCTTCGACGCGGAGTTCCTTCTCGGTGTCGAGCCGCGAACCAATGGGCGCTTGGGGAAAGAATTCTTCTCGCTCGATTGCGCTGGCGCGGACAAAACCAACAGTCTTTGCGAAGGAAAAAGCGGCGTCATTTCGGTGCCCGGAAGCTTGTCCAGCCGTTCCTCGGCGATTTTCGATCTCGATGATGACGGCGATTTGGACATCGTCACACATGAATTCAATGACCGCCCTCAAATATTGATCAGCAACCTCGCGAACCAACGGCAAGTTCGCTTCTTGAAGGTTCGGTTGATCGGCCGAAAATCCAACCGCGACGGGTTGGGCTCGATCATCAAACTTCGAGCCGGGAATCGAACGTGGAGCGCGGTTCACGATGGCAAATCGGGCTATCTGGCCCAGAGTTCCATGCCCCTCTATTTCGGCCTGGGTGATTCGGCCAAGGTGGAGAGCGTAGATGTCCTGTGGCCCTCAGGGACAACGCAGACCATCACGACTGGCATTCCCCTGAACGACACATTGACGATCACAGAAAAGGCGGCGGAATAGCAGCTCTTCTTCCAATCTTTCCCACGGATTGATCTCCCATCCGAGGATTCCACAAAATGAAGCCCAGCTGGCCCTTTTTCCAAACACCGCGGCGGCGACAGACGTTCGTCCTCGTACGGTTTCGCATGGCAAGATTTTGCAACTTGACGCGGCGCGCGCCTTCCCTTATCAGGGCGCCTGTCACATTGACATCGCACTGGCTTCGACGCGTTCGGAGGTTTTCCGAACCCGCCAGGGTCTAGGTGGTCTATGGTTTCTCGATCGGATGAAGGTCTAAACAAACGGCAAAGGATTATGAGAAAGATTCGAATGAACAGAAACGACTTGTGCGCCAGACGCCAGGAGGAATCATCTGGGCGACTGGCAGGCTATCGACTTCAAGTGGCGGCCAGCCGATTTGTCGGCATTGCGGCCTCGGTGGGCATGCTTTTGTGCTTCGGATCCACCGCCTTAGCACAGATCAGCACGGTGATCTTCCAGGACGATTTCTCGTCCAACACGATTGATCCCTCCAAATTCGCCCCTGACGCCCCGTTCTTCGAGGGAGGAAAAGGCGATATCCATGCCGAGGCGAAAAATGGCGTGATTGAATTTTTAGGAACCACGACACAACAGTGGTGGTCGGGAGGCACACTACAACTAGCTCCCACTTTCGTGACGTCTGAGACCGCGCCCATAACCCTGACAATCGACCGGGTCTCGGAAGTCGGCGTGGGCACGGCCTCCAGAAGCGCGCTCTGGATTCTCGATGAAACCAAGACCAAGTATGTCCTCTTCGCGGATGTACGCGGCGAAGGCGGGTGGCGGTACAACCGAAAGATTGGCGAGAACGGCGACGTGCCGACGGGCAGCGGCACAGACATCGCGTTGTTCAATGGCGCCAATTTCGACGACGGTGGCCTGCACAAAATGAGCATCGTAGCCAACGGCAAAACCGTGAAATTGATCCTGGATGGACAGGTCGGAGTTGAGGTGAAATTCCCGTTTGCCAAAGTGATATTTGAGTTCGGCAGCTACGCGCGGGCCAACAATGACACAGCCTCGACCACTTGGGACAACTTGAAGGTGGAGTCCGTAAAGCCCACCGCCGTGGTGTTCTCGGACGATTTTTCGTCAGGCACGATCAATCCCGCGAAATTCCAGCCGGACGCGCCATTTTTTGAGGGCGGAAAGGGCGACATTCATGCGGAGGCCAAGGACGGCCTGGTGGAGTTCTTGGGAACTACCACCCAACAGTGGTGGTCCGGGGGCACGCTGCGGATTGTGCCCACATTCACGGCCACCGAAGACACCCCGGTGTTGCTCAACATCGATCGCGTGGCCGAAGCCGGCGTGGGCACGGCGTCCCGCAGCGCGCTGTGGGTGCTGGACGAAACACAAACGCGTTATGTCCTTTTCGCCGACGTGCGCGGCGAGGGAGGCTGGCGCTACAATCGGAAGATCGGCGAAAATGGAGACGTGCCCACTGGCAGCGGCACCGACATCCCCGCGTTCAATGGCGGCACATTCGACGATGGCTCCCAGCGCAAGATGAGCCTGCTCGCCAACGGCAAGACTGTGAAGCTCGTGCTGGACGGCCAAACCGGCGTCGAAGTGAAATTCCCCTTCTCAAAACTCGTGTTCCATTTCGGGAGCTATGCCCGCGCAAACAACGACACCGCTTCAACCAAATGGGACAACGTCAAGGTCGAGACAGTGGTCCGGCAGAGCACGGTTGTATTCCAGGACGATTTCTCTTCATCCACGATTGATCCCGCGAAATACGCTCCCGACGCGCCTTTCTTCGAGGGAGGCAAGGGAAATATCCACGCCGAGGCTGGCAACGGAGTGATCGAATTTGTCGGGACCACCACCACTCAATGGTGGTCAGGAGGCACGCTGGGGCTGGTGCCCACGTTTGAGGCATCTGACGCGGCCACCGTAACTCTCTCCATTGATCGGGTCTCGGAAGCCGGCGTGGGCACCGCCTCAAGAAGCGCGCTATGGATTTTGGATGAAACCAAGACCAAGTATGTTCTCTTCGCCGATGTCCGCGGTGAAGGCGGATGGCGCTATAATCGAAAGATCGGAGAGAACGGGGACGTGCCCACCGGCAGCGGCACCGACATCGCCGTGTTCAACGGCCCTACTTTTGACGATGGCGGACTGCACCGAATGAGCCTGGTTGCGGATGGGAAAACCGTCAAACTCCTGCTGGATGGACAGCAAGGAGTCGAAGTAAAATTTCCTTTTTCTCCCGTCGTGTTCCAGTTTGGAAGTTATGCCCGCGCGAATAACGACACCGCTTCAACCAAATGGGACAACTTGAAGATCGAGACGGCAGGTGGCTCCACGTTCGTGCCCTCATCCATGAGCGTGCGTGTCGGTGGCTTGAGCCCAACGGTTAACGTTCGAATCCCCGCCGGGTTGAACGCCCAAAGCGCGGTTCGAGTCGTGGTTTCCAGCAGCGACGCCAAAATCGCCATCCCAGAAGGGAGCGCCGATGGCTCGCTCAGTCTCATCTTTCCGGCTGGAGGCCCCAACACCGCCACGTTCAGAGTCAGGGGCGTCGCCATCGGAGGCACGCAGTTCACCCTAGGCGGCGACATCGCGGGAGGCAATGAGCTCTCGGTGGCTTCGATCTCCGGCCCTGGCGTGCAACTCGAGGAGAATTTCGCCTCCAACACGCTCGATCCCGCGAAGTGGCAGACTTCCACACGCAGTTTCGAAACGGGAACCGGCTCCGCCACCGTGGCGGCGGCGGGCGGGACGCTGAACCTCACAGCCAGCGCGGATACCGATTTTTGGCCTGGTGGATCGCTCAAAACCGCCCGAACATTCCTGGCCACGAAGGATCTTAATCTCATCCTCGAGGTGGATCGCAATTCAATCGAACAAACCGGCACGGCAGGCAGGACTGGAGTGTTCATCACGACCGCCGATCGTTCCAGGTATGTTCTCTTTGCTCAAAACGTCGGAGAGAATGGCTGGCAAGTAAACGTCAACCCGGGCTCCGCAACCGGAGGCGGAGTCAACATTGCCGCTTTCGACGGACTAGACGCTGATCTAGGGAAGCATCGAATGAAGCTCGTTGCCGACGGGGCGACGGTCGAGGTCTTCTTGGATGGTGTGTCGGGTGGAAAATTTGCCTTCGAAGCCACTTCTGGAATTTTCTTCGAGATCGGGGCTTACGCGCGCGCCACGGGCGACACAACGACCGGTGTGTTCGATAATGTGCGCATCGAGAATGCTCTGCCGTGCGTGACGATCGCGCCGTCGGGCGTGAGCGCCACTCTGGTCGACTCGGGGAGGCAAGTCGCGGTCACGATTCCTCAATTACTGAACGACGCGAGCCCTGTGGACGTCACCATCAAGAGCCGCAATCCGGCCGTGGCGATTCCTGCGGGAGCCACGGGTGGCAGCCTCACCTTGAGTTTCGCGGCAGGCGCTCCGAATACTCAAACGTTTACCGTTTCGCCAGTCGGGCTTGGATCGACGGTGTTCGATGTCACAAGCAGCCCCAGCGCCTGTATCAGCGGCGCCTTGGCCGTGGAAATCGTCGCGGTGCCCCAAGTCCTGTTGACGGATGATTTCACGGCCAGCGCAATCGATCCCGCCAAATGGAGGGAGGACAATACTGCTTTTGAAACCGGGATGGCCACGCCGGAATCGGGTGTCGCTGTGGTCGCGGGCCAAGCGAAATTTACAATCACGGTGGAGTCGTCCTTGTGGCCGGGGCTGTCACTGCTGACGGCTAAAACCTACAGCGCGGGCGCAACGACACCGGTCACGTTCGAAGTCGACCGCGTTTTGCTCGATTTCGATCTGGTCACGGGAACCGGTTCGGAACAACGCTCAGGCGTTTGGGTGAAGGACACAGGCGGCAACTTCGTGCTGTTTGCCGAACACACCGCACACGACGGCCGAAACTTCGGTTGGGGTTACAATAAAATGACCGGTCAGGCGGATGACAATCCCATGGGGAACGCCGTCAACATTGCCGCTTTCGACGGCGGATTGTTCGACAACCAAAAGAGTCACCGGATAAAGATCGTCGCGAACGGTCTCACGGTGAAGCTTTTCCTGGATGGGGTGCTGGGAGCGGAAGTTCCGTTTGCTTTCTCCCAAGGCTTGACCTTTGGATTCGGCGCTTATGTCGACGAGACCGGAAACGTCGTCCGTGCGACCTTCGACAACGCCCGAATCACCGGTGGTTCAGCTCCCACTGCCGGGCGATTCACGGGTGCTTCCGTTCAAAATGGGAACGTTGTGATCTCTTGGACAGGTGGAGGAGTGCTGCAATCGACCGCTTCTCTCACTCCGGCGTCCTGGACCGATGTCACACCCGCACCCGCTGGCAATAGTTTGACCTTGCCCCCGTCGGCGGAGGCAAGCCGGTTTTATCGCTTGCGTCCGTAAGGGCGGGTTCGGTTGAGCACCAACTCCATCACAGGATCGATCAAAAAGCGGGCGCTGGCAACAGCGTCCGCTTTTGACGTTTTTGTGGACAGCATCGCAGTTCCCCGCTTCCATCTTCCAGTGCCCGCAAGCTCGAATCCAATGCTGGGCGGAAGATGCTTTTCCTTGGCGACGCTCCTGGTGGCCGGCATCGCCCGATCAGCCTCCATCCTCACCCTGGCCGCCTCCGCCCTGCTGGATGTCCGGGTCTTTGCCATGCAAACTCCGCATCACGAGAGCCACCAACAAAAACCGCTCCCTATTCTGAACTCAGGAACCAGCGGATTCGTGGAACTCTCGTCCTCACGCACCGGAGTGTTTTTCACAAACCAACTTTCGGAATATCGCTCCCTCACCAACCAGATTTTCTTAAATGGTTCTGGAGTCGCGGCCGGAGACATCGATGGTGACGGACTGTGTGATCTATTTTTCTGCGGGCTGGATTCCAAAAACGCCCTGTACAAGAATCTAGGCGGCTGGCGCTTTCAAAATATCACGGACGTTTCGGGGGCCGTGTGCGGGCAGCAAGCCTCAACCGGGGCTGCGTTCGCTGACCTGGACGGGGACGGAGATCTCGATCTGTTGGTGAACGGTATAGCCAGCGGCACCCGGGTCTTCAATAACGATGGCAAGGGCCGATTCCAGGAAACCACGAAGGAGGCGGGTGTAGGAGGCACGGCAGGCAGCGCTTCCTTGGCGCTCGCCGATGTCGATGGAGACGGGGACCTTGATCTCTATGTAGTGAATTATCGAAATGACACGATGCGCGACATGCCCGACATCCGGTTCCGATTTGGCGTGACCAATGGGGTGTCCCAACTCCTCAGCGTGAACGGAGTCTCCGCGTCGGCGCCGGAATACGCGGGTCGATTCACATTCGATCGCGCTTATGGCGTGCTCGAGAATGGCGAATCCGACTCCCTGTTCTTGAACGACGGCCACGCGCGATTCAGCGCCGTGAGTTGGACCAACGGAGCCTTCCTGGACGAACAGGGCATGCCGGCCCGCAGGCCATACGACTGGGGATTATCCGCCATGTTCCGAGATATGAACCGAGATGGCGCGCCGGATCTTTACGTCTGCAATGACTTTCAGTCCCCCGATAGGCTCTGGTTCAACGATGGACGGGGAAACTTCCGGGCCGCGCCGCTCGTGGCGCTTCGACAGACCAGCCTTTTTTCGATGGGAGTGGATTTTGCTGACATCGATCGAGACGGCCTTGACGACTTCTTCGTAGCCGACATGCTGAGCCGCGAACACGCCCGGCGGCAAGTCCAAGTGATGGAGACCACCGCGTTTGTCCAAGTCAGACAGAATCAAACCGCCCAGCCCCAGTTTTCGCGCAATACACTCTTCCGCAATCGCGGAAACCAGACCTACGCGGAAATGGCCCAATTTGCGGGCCTCGAAGCATCGGATTGGTCTTGGTGCCCCGTGTTTCTCGACGTCGATCTCGACGGTTTCGAGGACCTCCTAATCACGACCGGGCACTGGCGGGACGCGCAAAATGCCGATGTCTCTCGCGCCCTCGACGAAGAGAAGCGGCGGCGGCCGATGTCTCCTTTGGAACAATTGCTTGAACGCCGCCGGTTCCCCCGCCTCGACACCCCAAATGCCGCCTTCCGGAATCGTGGAGACTTGACCTTCGAAGATTCGAGTGCCGCATGGGGATTTGATTCGCGCCGAGTCTCGCATGGCATGGCGCTGGCGGATCTCGACAACGATGGCGATTTGGACGTGATCATCAATTGTCTCAATGCCGAGCCTTTGCTGTTAAGAAACGAGAATTCCAAACCAAGGATCTCCATTCGGCTCCGTGGACAGCCGCCCAACACAGGCGGGGTTGGCGCGAGGGTTGAAGTGGAAGTGCCGGAAGCCCCCTTGCAAAGCCAGGAAATGATCGCGGGGGGACGCTACCTTTCAAGCGACGAATGCGTCCGCGTGTTCGCGGCCATCAACGCCACTAATAAAGTCAATATCAAAGTGTTATGGCGCAGCGGACGGCAAAGCTGGGTCACCAACGCGGCGGCCAACACGGCCTGGGTGATCCACGAACACGCCGGCCCTGCCCCATCGCGATTCCCCGCTTCAGCCGCCACAACCCTCGGTTTGATCGGCCCCCCGCCATTGGGCGAAGTTACCAAGACCAACGCGCCGTTTTTCGAGAACCTCAGTCATCGACTCAATCACAAGCACGTCGACGAGCCGTACGACGATTTCGCAAAACAACCGCTGCTGCCACGCAAACTCAGCGAACTCGGGCCTGGAGTGTCATGGTTCGACATGAATGGGGACGGATGGGATGATCTGTTCGTGGGAACTGGCCGAGGAGGGAATCTCGGTGTGTTCCGCAACGACCGTCAAGGAGGATTCGTGCGGCAGCGCGCCGCCCCCCTGGAAGCCCCAATGTCCACCGACACTGCCGCTTTGTTGGCCTGGCGCCCCAATCCCACGAATTCGGTGCTGCTGATCGGCCACATGAACGACGAGTCATCCGCAACAAACGTTCCGGCGTTCCGCCAATTCTCCATGGTCTCGGGGGATTCGGAAAACCACTTCACACCCGATTCACTCCGCACTGGACCTCTGGCCCTCGGTGATTCGGACGCGGACGGCGATCTCGACTTATTCCTCGGAGGAAGGCTCATTCCAGGCCGGTATCCCGAACCGGCGTCTTCGGCTGTATTCCGAAACGAAGGCGGAGCCCTTAAATACGATTCAGAATCCAGTCGCGCCTTCTCCGGATTGGGTATGGTGAGTGACGCCCTGTTCACCGATCTTGACGGAGACGGGCGGCCTGAATTGGTGATCGCGTGCGACTGGGGGCCGATATGCTTATTCCGAGTTCACCAAGGCCGTTTTTCAATTTGGGACCCTCCCTTGAAGTGGGAGAACACGACCGTACCAATCCACAGTAGTCTTTCTGTGAAATCGTTGAAAGGTTGGTGGAATTCGATCGCTTCAGGTGATTTCGACAACGACGG
>SXGS01282302.1_pt1 | contig 41009 bp, 40 predicted proteins | sample 3174681 | NCBI WGS metagenome assembly SXGS01 (sample SAMN11356861, study PRJNA531348) | freshwater metagenome | isolation source: freshwater sample F1-80 | place: China: Fuxian Lake, Yuxi | collected 2017-12-25 | reverse complement strand
GCCAAAAGGTGGCGCTGTCCAACTATATTCTCGTAAGAAAAATAAAATGTCTACAGCGCAGAAACCAACACTTGTCCACACTCGGTGCACCAACCCAATGGGTACGCAATCGTCAAGCCATCCCTAGCTAGGCAGGTGCTGTGCTTCCTGATTCCAATCAACAAGGTCGCTCAATCCGCAGAGATTTGTGTTAATATACACAAAATGTGCATTTTGACGGTAGTGGTTGATTGAATTCTATCGCCAGTGTGGTAGATTACGATCATGATCGCGGCGGATTTCGCACAGCTCTAAAGTGATTTCAAGCAATGCGGGTAAATCTGTGAGCAACGGGGCGAGCACTGACCAACGACGAGTGCGATTGAAGGAGTTGATTCGCAAACAAGGATTTGCGTCCATTCCGGACTTGAGATCAGCTTTGGAGGTCAGTGAATCCACAATTCGGAGGGATCTCGACTTCCTAGAAGAAACCGGCGAAGCGCAACGCACGCATGGCGGAGTTTTTTATACGGGTCCAACTGCGGCGGCGGGTATTTTTGAAGATCGCCGAGTAGGGCAATGGGAGAAGAAACGACAAGTTGCTGTTGCGGCCAGCCGAATGATCGATGATCACGATACAGTGTTACTGGATGGCGGCAGCACGACGTATGAACTGGCTCGGCAATTGGTTGGACGGCCTTTGCAGGTAGTGACCAATTCGCTACCGCTGGCAAATTTGTTTGCGTCCAGCGACCAAGTGGATTTGGTGATGTTGGGAGGTTATGTGCACAGTCGGACCGGCGTGTCCTTGGGGCCCTACGCCAATCAAATGCTGGCATCCTTGAATGTACAAAAGGCAGTCTTAAGCATCGCTGGCGCCGACCAACGCGGTTATTACAACAGCAATTTACTGCTCGTCGAAACCGAACGAGCGATGATGAATGCGGCCGACCAGACGATCGTTGTCGCGGATAGCAGCAAATTCGGTCGTAGTTCGCTGGCACGCCTGTGTTCTTTGGCCGAGGTCAAAACAGTTGTCAGCGACGACGGGTTGCCGACAAACTGGCATGAACGATACAGAAATCTGGGCGTGAATTTGGTGATCGCAGAATCGAAAGAGAAAGAGAGTTCGCTTGAGGATTCAGTTCCGGGCGCATGACACACGGTATTAATAAACCAATCCTATGACAACAATCGTCGACCGATCGCAAATCGAATCTTTGGTCCGCCAAATCGTCCACAAGTCGCTGGCGGAGTATATGCCGCTAACTACTAATGAACAGCGCGGCGGACCCTCCAAGCTGATGGTCAGTATTTCGGCAAGGCACGTACATTTGACCGACGAACATGTCGAAAAGCTGTTTGGACCTGGCCGAAAGTTAACGCCTGGCAAAGCGCTTTACCAAGACGGATTCTACGCTGCGGAAGAAACCGTCATGATCGTCGGACCTCGTCGCAGGATGTTGCCGCAAGTACGTGTGCTGGGACCGACTCGCAAACATAGTCAAGTCGAGCTGGCGCTGACTGATGCGATTTCGCTTGGCATCGAAACGCCGGTGCGGCACAGTGGTGATATCCAAGGAACGCCTGGCTGCATCTTAGTTGGGCCGGCTGGTGCCGTTGAGTTATCCGCTGGAGTCATACGCGCCGCGCGACACGTTCACATGAGCCACGATGACGCCAAGAACTACGGCGTCAAGAATGGCGATTTCATGACGCTGAGCATCAAGAGTCCACAATGTAGCGTAGCGTTCGAAGACTTGCTCGTACGCGCCGACGCGACCAGTAAGTTGGAAGTACATATCGATACCGATGAAGGCAACGCGTGCAACTTGGACGCCGCGACCGAGATTTCGCTCAAACCACAGGGGCAACCCTGTAAGTGCCACGAGCACTAAACCGTTGATTCGTTAATTCCATCGTCTGATGACCGGCCAAAAGACTTCGTCGAAAGTGATATCTCAATCGCACTCGCCGAGTCCTTGAGGCCAGACGCAGAACGATCCGATAACCAGTTGGCAATCCAGCCAACGAATTCACCTTGAAATGAGGAGAAACTAAAGAATGGCTAAGATTTCAGAAGCTCTAGGCATGATCGAGACCAAGGGATTCATTTCCTTGGTCGAAGCGACCGATGCCATGATGAAAGCTGCCAACGTGCAATTCCTAGGTTGGGACAAAGTGGGCAGTGGACTGGTATCCGCATTTGTGACTGGTGATGTCGCCGCCGTCAAAGCTGCCACCGATGCTGGAGCCGCTGCCGCCGGACGCGTGGGAGAAGTCGTCAGCGTGCAAGTCATCGCGCGACCCCACGAAGATCTGTGCAAGGTTCTCAAAGTCACCGGCCCGGCCAGCAGCGTTTCGTAAAACAGTGCCTACCGTAGGCCGCATCGCGAGTTCAGTCAACATTGGCTCTCCAAAGATGCGTCCCGGTTCCACTTAGCATCGGGCGAACAATGAGTGTCGCCTTTCGCTCCGCGAAAGTAGCGTTACATCATTCTTTCGCGGAGCGAAAGACGACAATAAAAAACCTGTCGATGCTTACCAGCATCCGCGATACTAAATCACTCTGTAAAAAGAACACACGAATAAGGTAGCACCATGCAGAAAGCAATTGGCTTAATTGAAACTAAGGGTTTGATCGGACTAGTCGAAGCGACTGACGCAATGGTTAAAGCGGCCAGCGTCGAAATAGTCAAGCGCGTCGATATCGGCGGCGGCTTAGTCACGACGATTGTCAGTGGCGATGTAGGTAGCGTTCGCGCGGCAGTCGATGCCGGAGCAAGCGCGGCATCGCAAGTCGGCGAGTTGGTCGGCAGCCATGTAATTCCGCGCCCCGCCGAAGGCTTGGCTACAGCTTTTTTCGGCTAACGTGGGACGCGCCAGCGGTTGGACTATTGCCAACGAAGCTTGACGTTGAACCTTCAACAGAGAGCTTCGGCACTAGCGCGCTGACTGGCTCGTTATCCCACGTTCGGTCGTTGGATTCAACTGTGGCTAGCCACAGTCAATCGCTGTCCACCCACTTAGGAGCAAGGATGAAAATACTGGTAGCGAACCTCGGATCGACGAGCTTCAAATATCGTTTGTTCGATATGTCGGACGAGCGTCAAATGGCGCGAGGATCGGTCGAGCGCATCGGCTCGCCTTTGAGCAAGTGCGCGATCGAAATCGGCAGCTATCGTGGCGAAATGGAGATGGCAGTGCCACACCACGGCGTCGCAGTTCGGGCGTGCGTCGAGCAATTGACTGACAAGCAGCAGGGATGTATCGCAAGTGCTCACGATATTTCAGCGATTGGGTTCAAGGCGGTGCATGGCGGCCGACTGCAAGGCGTGTTTCGCATCAACGATGAAGTGCTCGACGCGATGGAGCAAGTAAATTCCGTCGCTCCAGCCCACAATCCGCCGTACCTAGCCGCAATGCGGCAACTGGCCGCCACAGTTCCTGACATTCCGCTGGTGGCTGCGTTTGAAACAGATTTTCATCGCACAATTCCCGAAGCTTGGCGACATTACGCGTTGCCCAAAGCTTGGTCGGATGCGCTGCCGATTCGCAAATGGGGTTTCCATGGAGCTAGCCATCGTTACATCGCTGGAAGATCGGCCGAGCTATTAAATCGTCAAAACGCGCGCGTGATTTCGTTGCATCTTGGCGGTTCGAGCAGTTTGTGTGCGATCCATTCTGGGAAGAGTGTGGCGACCTCGTTGGGCATGAGCCCGCAGACTGGCTTGCCCCACAATAACCGAGTTGGCGATCTCGATCCGTATTGCTTACCAATGCTTATGCAACACAGTGGTATGAATCTCGAAGATGTGTTGAAACACCTATCCACACAAGCCGGATTGTTGGGCTTGTCCGGCGGAGTTAGTGGCGACATTCGCGACCTGGAGATGGCCGCCGACGCTGGCAACGCGGACGCTCGCCTGGCGCTGGACGTGTATGTCGCTGAGATTCGTCGGCAACTTGGCTCGATGCTGGTCGCGTTAGGAGGCTTGGATGCAATTGTGTTCACCGGAGGGATCGGTGAGAACGGCAAACGCATTCGATCCGCAGTTTGTTCGGGACTCAGTGAACTGGGCATCGACCTAGACGAAAGCAAGAATCAATTGGGCAAGGGTGAGTCGCGGCTGGACGCCGCGACCAGTAAAGCACAAATATGGTGCATTCCTACCAACGAAGAATTGGTTGTCGCGCGGCAGACGCTCGGCATCGTGAAGTAACGTGACCAGATCGACTGTACGTGATAGCGCGTTCGGCAGATCAGTAACTACGAGGGTAACAGCATGTTCGTCGCCAAAGTGACCGGAACGGTCGTGGCAACGCAAAAAGTCGACTCGATGAAAGGGCACAAACTGCTAGTGGTCGAGCCCTATCGACTGGACTCGACCCACCGAGACAAATTAGTCACCACGGGACGCACCTTCGTGGCCGTCGATATGCTCGGAGCCGGAGTCGGTGACATGGTGCTGATAGTGCAAGGCAGCAGTGCTCGTTTTACGCCTGAGACCAACAAATTACCCATCGATACCGTGATCATTGGTATCGTCGATCAAGTCAACATTGAAAAACAATCGGTATACAGCCGCAAAGATGAACAGAGTGTGAATTATGCAAATTAGTGAAGACATTATTCGCAGTGTCGTAACCCAAGTCATTCGCGAGGTTCGCGGGCAAGTCGGCCAAACTACAGCCAGTGGGTCGACATGCTCCCGTGGTTTCGCCGGAAAATTTGGGCAGTTTGACAATGCCGACCAAGCGGTCGCTGCCGCGCGCGACGCTTTTGAGTTACTGCGCACTCGCCCCATGGAAGACCGCCGCAAGGCTATCGACCACATTCGTCGCATTTCCATTTCTCAAGCAGTCGAACTCGGCACGATGGAGATGAACGAAACCAAGATTGGACGCTTGCCCCATAAAATTGAAAAGCTCAAGACGCTCGGTGAACGCGCTCCCGGAACGGAATTTCTAACTACGCAAGCGTTCAGCGGTGATAAGGGCTTGGCCGTGATCGAACACGCTCCCTTCGGAGTGATCGGCGCCATCACACCGGTAACTCACTCGTTGCCGACAATTACCGGAAACGCGGTCAGCATGATCGCTGGTGGCAACACACTGGTCGTCAATCCGCACCCCAGTGGTCGCAAAGTCGCTGCCGAAGGTGTCAAGCGATTCAATCAAGCGATTTACGAAGACATTGGAGTCGACAATCTGATATGCGTTATTCGCGAACCGTCGCTGGAATCTGCAGCCGCGATTTTCAAGAGCCGCGATGTAGCGTTGATCTGCGTCACGGGCGGACCAGCCGTTGCGCGTGCCGCACTCAACAGCGGCAAGCGAGCCATCGTGGCGGGACCGGGAAATCCGCCAGTAGTTGTCGACCAAACCGCCGATCTGGATCGAGCCGCACGCTGCATCATTCAAGGCGCCGCCTACGACAATAATTTGCTGTGCATTGCCGAAAAAGAGGTCTTTGTCGTTGCCGAAGTGTTTGATGCAATGATGGCGGCGATGGAGCGCGCCGGCGCAGTGGCGTTGAACAACTCGCAAATCAGCAAACTGACGGCTGCGGCCTTCACCGAAGTCGGCGAAGGTACTCACAAACATCTCGCGCCATCCAAAGAGTTGCTGGGGCAGGACGCGGCCAAACTAGCCGCAGCCGCAGGCGTGACCATCGACCCGAAAGTCGAATTGGTGTTCGGTGAAACCAGGGAGGATCATCCTTTTGTTTCCATCGAGCAAATGATGCCGTTCGTCCCCTTTGTGCGCTGCCGCGACGTCGATCACGGTATCGAATTGGCCAAGCAATATGAACACGGGTATCGCCATACCAGCATGATTCACTCGCGCGACGTGCGCAACATGACCAAAATGGCGCGTGCGATGGACACGACCCTGTTCGTTAAGAATGGACCATGCATGGCCGCGCTCGGTTTGGGAGGAGAAGGATACCTGTCGTTCTCGATCGCTGGTCCGACCGGCGAAGGCGTAACCACACCGCTGACTTTCACGCGCGAGCGCCGCTGCAGCTTGATCGAGGATCTGTGGATCTTGGGAGATCCACGACTGAATGATCACTGAAATCCGCACGTAAAATCTGAGTGTAAATTCGTGTACCCGTGGTTCGATAATTTAGCTCAAAGACAAAAACTGAAACACCTATGCAAGTTGCTTTGGTAGTTGGGTTTGCTCACGCGACAGTAAAGCACCCGACCTTAAATTCGCAGAAACTGTTACTCACTCAGCCGATGTTGGCTGATGGTGCTAGTCCCGACGGACCGCCGATCTTGGCAGTTGACCGTTTTGGAGCAGGCGCCGGAGATCGAGTGATGTTGACCAGCGATGGTTCGGCAATTAGGCAAATGTTTGGCGTCGAAAATTCGCCGATTCGCTGGGCTGTACTGGGAATTGTCGACGACCAGCGATAGTCCGTTACGGTTTGAACATTTATGAATACCACCAGCTCCGAAGAGATTGAACGAGTCGTACAAGTCGTGCTTCAGCGACTGCGCGATTTCGCGCCTTTGACGAGCCAAGGTATTGCTGAACAGAATTCTGCTGCACAAGCCGAGCAAGTTACTCAGCACAAGATTTCGGACACAGCTCTACTTGTATTAAACGATCCGGTGATCAGCGTTGCGACCATCCAAGATCGCTTGGCGGGGATCAAGCAGGTATGCGTGCCGATCCAATCGGTTGTCACACCTGCGGTCAAGGATCTGCTGCGCGGAAAACAAATTGCGATTTCCAGAGTCGAACGAATGCCCCAACGAGCTGGCTCGCAATCAATGGTAACTTCTGGATCAAGGCCGGCGCTAGTTTGCGGTACGGCGACGTGGCTGAACAGCGTTGCCAAACAAATTCCTTCGCTGGTCGATGTCAAGATTGGTTGCGAAACGAATTGTCTGGAGTCGATCAGTCGGCATTTGCAGTGCGCGGGCAATCGAGTCTTGTGGGTTGCGGATCGACCATTCGCAGCAGCCTGCCAAGCGAGCAAAAATGGACACGCGTTTGCGCAAATAACGGTGCTGGCGGATCTAGAATGTGCGCTCGATGAGACTGGCGCGGAATTGATTATCGTCAATGCTCGAAATTGGACGGTTGCAGCGGTGTGCAACTTGGTGCGAGCCTGGATGCGCAGGAGTTAATCATGCAGATTTTCAAAGTAATCGGCAACGTCACGCTCAGTCGATCGCACGCCAGCTACACCGGTGCGCGACTGCTGGCGACAGTGCCAGTTGGCGCGTCGGTTATGGGTGGCCCAGAGCCAATCGATCCCGATTTGGTGGTTGTTTGGGATGATCTGGGTGCTGGCTCGGAGTCGTTGATCGCAGTTGCTGACGGAGCCGAAGCGGCACAGCCGTTTCGGCCCCAACCGAAAGCGGTCGACGCCTATAACTCGGCCATCCTCGACGAAGTCCAGTTTGCTCCGGAAGTGGTCAAGACCGTACGCTGGAGCCCATAACAGACAGCGTCCGAGCCGCCAACATTTCGGTCAACGATTTGTTGAAAGTAGTGTCAAAGTAGTGTAGTACTTGGTGAGTTGTTCGAAGTCACATAAATCCTTAACTGTTTAGAAACAATGGTCAACGCACACAAAATTAAACTCGACATTTGCGATATCGGACGGCGCATCTACAACAAAGGCTTTGCCGCCGCGAATGATGGAAACATCACCGTGCGCATCGGCGACAACGAAGTTCTCTGCACGCCCACCATGCATTCCAAGGGCTTTCTCAAACCCGATGATATTTGCACGGTTGATATGACTGGCAAGCAAATCGCCGGGCGCAAAAAACGCAGCAGTGAAGCGTTGTTGCACTTGGAAATCTATCGGCAAAGGCCAGACGTCAAGAGTGTGGTTCATTGCCATCCACCCTATGCGACGGCGTTTGCAGTAGCACGTGAACCAATTCCGCAATGTGTACTGCCAGAAGTCGAAGTGTTCCTCGGCGATGTGCCAATTACCAAGTACGAAACTCCTGGCGGTCAAGCGTTTGCCGACACAATTATTCCTTTTGTCAAGAAGAGCAACGTCGTCATCTTGGCCAATCACGGCACAGTCAGCTTTGGCGAGGATGTTGAACGGGCTTACTGGTGGACCGAGATTCTCGATGCGTATTGCCGCATTCTGATGCTATCCAGGCAGCTCGGGCGCGTGAACTACTTCAGCGAGAAAGAAGAGCGAGAACTACTAGCTCTGAAGGACAAGTGGGGCTTCGCAGATCCGCGCAATACCGACGAATACAAGAACTGCGACATCTGTGCGAACGACATTTTTCGCGACAGTTGGGCCGCATCGGGCGTCCAGCGCAACGCCTTCCCCGACCCACCTGCGATGAGCCCGGCCGCAACTCAAGCTGTCCAGGCTGCTGTATCGCAAGCAGTTGCCGGTCAACCTGCCTCGGGGACCAGTGGAATGGACATGGAACAATTGGTGAAGCTGATTACCGATCAAGTTATGGCACAACTCAAGTCTTAGCGAACCAAAGATTCGCAGGTGCCCAGTGCATCGCGCGGAGGCAACCAGGAATTCAGTGTGGAGTCTTCACGACTAAGGATCAGCGCAAGAATATATGTCGGATTTGCAAAGTGGCATAGGCTTCCAGCCTGTGTTTTGCGACTCACAGGCTGGAAGCCTATGCCACTTATTTCTACTCCGAACCTAACGTCTCATTTGCAATTTACAGGTCAATTATGAAAGTCAGCATTATCGGTGGTGGTGGATTAGTAGGTTCCTGCGCTGCTTTTGCGCTCCAATGCGGCGGAAAAGCTCGTGAATTGGCCTTGCTGGACGTAAACGAGAACCTCGTTGCCGGGCAAGCGCTGGACATTCTGCATGGCGGGCCGAGTGTCGCTGATCAAGTGATCGCAACCGGAACTTACGAACAGCATATTCCGACCAGTGACGTTGTGTGCATTACAGCCGGCTTGCGCCGCAAACCTGATGAATCTCGCTTAGATTTGATCAACCGAAACACCGACTTGTTTGTGCAGATACTGGCTCAGATCAACGCTGTCGGCTTGAAATCATCCGCAATTGTGTTGGTTGTCAGCAATCCGGTTGATATCTTGACCTATGTCGCCGCCAAGAAGCTAAAAATACCCAACAGCCAAGTTCTGGGCTTGGGAACGCAGCTCGACTCCATTCGTTTTTGCAGCTTGATTGCGGACAATCTCAAAGTCCCACCCACGCAAACCAAAGCGCTCATTTTGGGTGAACATGGTGACAGCATGGTTCCGATTTGGTCGAGTGCCACGGTGGGAGGACTGCCACTTGAAAAATTTGCGAATTGGAATCACAACGTCGGTAATCAGATTTTTACACGCACAAAGGGGTCTGGGGCCGAAGTGATTTCAAAGAAAGGAGGCGCCGGGTTTGCTGTCGGCATCGCCATTCGCGACGTGATCGAGTCGGTGATCCTCGATCAGCGCCGTATCTTGCCGGTTAGTACCGTACAGGCAGGCTGTTACGGAATTCGCGATGTTGCGCTGTCCGTTCCGACAGTAGTTGGGCGCGCCGGCTCGCTGGATCGGCTGGAGTTAGAACTCTGGCCCAAAGAACTACAAGGTATTCGCAGCAGTGCCACCGCGCTTCGGCCAACGCTCGACACGATTCTCAAGAGAATTGGCGCGTAAACAAGCTGGGTGCGAGCCTGCCGATTTTCGTCTACGATTTCGGAAGTGTCACGATGCCAGATGGAGTATTCGTTGTTCTACCACCAAAGCCAAATTGGATTTGCGAGTTAGGAATCGGCGGTTTGGCAGTGCTGGTGGCGTTGGTTTGGTTAGGGCAAATGTCGCTTGGCAAACCGCACCGAGCAAAGTGGCTAGGACTGGGCGTCATCTCCTGGTTCGCCGCCAATGGAACAGCAGCGACGTCAGGATGGTTGACTCGACTCGATGTCATGCCGCCTCCCATGGCGCTAATGATTGCCGGCGTGATCGCGATTTCGGTCCTAATCGGATTTTCGCCATTAGGTAAATTCGCTGCAGGAAACCTATCGTTCGCAGCGCTCGTTGGTCTTCAGGCATTTCGACTTCCCCTGGAGCTGATCATGCACCACGCCGCAACGGAAGGAATAATGCCGGTTCAGCTATCGTATTCTGGCTATAACTTGGACATTCTCACGGGGTTGTCGGCAGCAGTAATTTCAGCAGCTCTTGCGCTCAACTGGCGTGTCAGCAGCCGGCTCCTCTGGTGCTGGAACATTTTGGGGCGGGGCTTGCTTGCTGATGATCTTATTGATTGCCATTACAACGTCGCCCATGGTACGTTTATTCGGTGACGATCCAAGCAACGTGAATACTTGGGTGCTTCATTTTCCGTATGTGTGGCTACCTAGCATCTTGGTGACGATCGCGATTTCAGGACATATTTTCGTGACTCGTAAACTGCTGAGTACTGCCGTCGGAATCGCGCAATCCTAGTTGGACAGCGCCACTTTCTTACGGAATACAAGCCCGACGCGCAAGCGAGTGAATAACTTGCGACGATTACGACAATTCACTCGCTTGCGCTTCGGGCTTGTATTTCGCAAGAAAGTGGCGCTGTCCAACTAGGCTTTACGCCTCAATACGACTGGTGACTTTCTTCGACATTTGGCAACAGTTGAACGAGGATGCGAGAGAATCCACCACTAGGACTGACCATTCAAATAGGATTCGCATAGGACTACCGACGACCTGTACTCCATTTGATATGTTGGGAACGGACTCAAATGAATGCGTCCGTTATCGAACAGGTTCGCGCCGCCCCAGCGGCCAGATGAATGGTGCCTTTCGTTGCGTGAAATAGCCCAATGAAGAATCAGGAAATTCAAAACTCGAATTGTGCAGACTCCCAGTCAATGCCAGAGCGACACTGCGATGTAATGTACATTGAAGAGAAACCGGGGATCGCCGGTTATGCGAGGATTGGGCGCGTACGATTTTCGCATTCGCGCCGAACCGTGGTCGGAAACTACAATCCCTCAATGGTTCTGGATACAAGACTGACTATTTCGATATCGATGCGGGGCTGAATTACTGGATTTCTGGGTGCAAGAAAAACGGAAATGACACGCTATATTCAGGAGGCATCGAAATTGATGAAGACGCTCGCGAAGAGCGGTTGAAAAGTAATGTGCTCGATAAGCCTCCCGCTGCTCAAGGAATGACTGCGGGGAAATATCGCGTGGAGATTTCCTCGCCACGTGCCACGGGTCGCAAGGTCCCCGACCGTGACGGAGGTCCTGGTGATACGAAAGACGAGATCGTCGAAGATCTGCCCGTTAAGTTCAATCAGAAATCGACGATACAAATCGACTATGACCCAACCGCGGATAAACCATTTGACCTTAATTTGAAAAAGTAAATCGTCGGTTGGCAGCAGCATCGGTTCTTACTCAGCAACGGCTTCGGCAGCCCGCTGCTTATAAGTTGATATCGCTCGGTCGTAGGCGGCTCGCGCTGCAGGACGCTCGGACTCAGTTATGAAACGTTGTCGATTATGCCACAGCAGTTCGACGGCCGCTTGGCAGTATTGAGCGCTGCGCCGCGATGCGCGAATCGGTTTGCCGGCCACCAATACCGATACCGGATTGGTATGCATTTGTGGGAAATGTCGCAACGCAATCCAACTGCTGTGCTCAACGGGAACGCGGAATTCGAGGTTGTGGATTTGGCCGTCTGCCGGAACTATTTTCTTGGCAACGACCTCGCCGTTGCGGACTATTTCGACTAGTCGTTCTCCACCCGCCGAGATAGCCTGCGAGCGAGGTGCATGCAGCACCCTGGTATCACCGACTTCGCGCCGCGGAACATCGCTGGCCAAGGTTCCATGCGAGACCGCTGCCGGAGTTTCGCTGGCGAACGCAACTTTGGCATGCACCGTTACCGTCGCCGGTTGTTCAAGATTGACGGAACTCGTTCCTGGCCGCTGATCATCGACCGTAAATTCCAGCGAGTGCGCGAAACCATCAGAAACATAGGACTGTCCCAGTTTGATACCCTCGCACCATTCGTGAAAATCAACGCGTTCGACTTGACCAAGCCAAACGTAGGTTCGCCCTTGGCCGACACGCGTACTGCTCATGCACGGAAAGTCGGTCTCGCCGCTGGTTTTCAAAGGAAAGCCACAATTCATCAGGTGGTACCAGACATTCCATTCACCAATGCGTCCGGTATCCATCGAGCTGTTGAAATCGCACACACCTTCAGGCACGCTGACGAAAATCTCCATGGCCCCGCCGCCGGCCATCGATGGCAGTACGTAATTGGGCAGCGCATCTGCATGGCGATCACAGGCCATCGTCAACTCGCGCAGGCTCAGCTTGCGATCTTCATCAACATCGATGCTTGACATCGTGGCAGGAAGTAGCAGCTTGGTCGCTTCAGTCGCGTCGACCAATTCGTCGTTATTCGAGTCAGCTTGACGGATCATCCAGCGCGAGGTCTCTTCGGGAGTCGTGCGCATATCGGAATGGGGATAGCCCGTCACACCTCCTTGTTGTTTTGCCCAGCGGAGAGCAGGTATGGTCCAAGTTGGCCAACCTTTGACCTTGGTCCCTTCCGACCCGGGATAGGTTTGATCCTTTAGCCTTAGAAGGCACACGTGTCCCATTGCCGCCGAACCAAAACCGCTGATCTCTAGGTCGTACTTCATTACGGTGAATGGCTCACTGATATCGGCAGCGCGAGGCGAAAAATACTGGCGTTGAAAGTCATAGCACGGCCCCCACGTCAGCACACAACCGACGTTGAGTCCTTCACCCTTGATCTGCAGGAACATATCTTCCGGACTAACGCCTTCGGTTGGCATTGTGTAGTGCGAGCAACCGGCTCCGTGAATATGGTGGTCGCCACAATAGAAACCAAATTTCATTGGATCAATCCACCGCTGGAGCTGGACCAACAACTCGTTAGTACCAGCATCGGAGACCATGACAGCTTGTTTGATTTCGCGATACTCAGGACCACGACATGAAGTGAGCGTGTATTGGCCGGGTGGCAAATGAATCACGTCGCCGCTGCGCCGGTAGATCTGCGACTGGAAAAAGAAATCCGGAGCCAATCGTTTTGCTTGTTGAGGATAAACGCGTCCTTGCGAATCGCGAAACGTCAGGCGTGCTACCGTGGGGCTGCCGTCGACATCGAGTATCTTTAGCTGGACCGCGCGCGTGGGGCGGACGTCGAACAACACTGAAGTCTCCGCTCGAAAGCCGATATCTTGCGTACCCTGGCCAACGTCGAATGAGATGCTGGCTTCGAACTTGCCAGACCGTGTGCTAGACACCAACAAGATTGCGTACTCGACTGGCAAACCGCTCAGCGACTCGGTCATGGGTGGCGAGTTGAACATTTCTACGTGCAGGAACCGGTCCGGTCCCACGTTCGTCAACTGATCCTTGCCTAGTTCCGTTTGTTGCTGGCGCTGGAGGCTGCCATCCGCAGCACCACCAAACACCGCCCCAGCTTGCGGGCTAGCAACTCTCAATTTTTGAGTCACGGTTGCGTCATTGGATACCTTCACAATCAGCGGTGTGTATCCTCCTTGCTGGATGACTGCCGCTCCACCGCCGCGCGCGACTCGCACACGTTGCTCTGGATTGATGCCGATATTACATAACACGTGTCGATCCAACGCTGTCTGTATCGCCGAAATGTCGCCGCGCTGCATTGCTCCCTTGAGCTCCAACATACTCTCGCGAGGCAATGGCCAGCCGAGATACTCTAGCGATTGAATCAATCTCTGTACGTTAGCCGCCAACGGTTGAACCAGATCCGCAGCAGCCGCCGTACCTAGCTGGCAGTTTGCCGACTGAGCCGACATTGCCATGATGCAAGCAGTCAACGCGGTCCGAGCGAATCCGCGCAAATACGGCCCGTTCATGATTTGCCTTTAAAACGCAGTTCGAGAAAGAGACTAAGACGCTCGTGCATTATAACAATCGAGACCTTGTGTGCTTTATTGTGGCTCCGAATATTCGAGGCTACACTGAAACCAGCAGTTCGATCGTAACAAAGTCCATTGGGCGGTTTGCAGATCGAAAGCGATAGAGCAGTAGTAACCATGAATTCACTCGTGACAGTTGCGACATTCGATAACTTGCCCAAAGCCGAAATGGCAAGAATCCTACTTAATCAAGATGGACTCGTTGCTGTGCTGACGGACGGCAATATGGTGGCGACCGATTGGCTGCTCAGCAATGCGATTGGTGGTATCAAGCTACAGGTCGCTGTTGAAGATGCTGACCGAGCCCTGCTAATCCTCAACGAACGCTTTCTCACGCGAGATTCCGACAAACTCAACCAGTCAGGAACGCTTCGCTTTCGCTGTTCGGAATGCGATGCAGTGATCGAGTTTGCCCAAAGCCGAGCTGGAGGTGTTGAAGTTTGTCCCAAGTGCAAGAGCTATGTCGACGTGCCGGAGACAAGCGATAGCGAATTACCGGATGAAGAAGTGTCCGCCTCTCCAGGCCGTCCCGTGCTTTGGAAAATTCTTAGTTACATTTGGCACCGAAAGTAACCATCGCGACAGATTTGTTGAGATGACACGGGAGCCGATTCGTGTGCTTCTACGCCATGGCTTGCGTCCTGGTCGCAATGGAGCTTGTATTCGTTGTCGGAACGCCGTATTTTGATGTTACCGTAGCGACGTCGATTAGAGATTATTCCGAATCAGAGGGCGACTTGCATGAGATTCACATTCATCTGGCTGGCAGTATTGTCTTTGATAACATCAGTTGCGTGGGAAGTACCGGCGCAAGAGAAAAAGCAGAGTAAGGCTACACGCGCTGAAAAGAAGAATGCCAACGTCGAGCCTCAACGACCGCCCACTGAAGCGAATGTCCGATACGGCGATCACGATCGTCAAGTAATGGACTTTTGGCGAGCGGAATCTGCGCAGCCGACACCATTGATGTTCTTCATACATGGTGGAGGCTGGAATGGTGGAGACAAATCGCGCGTGGCGAACTTAGACAAGTATCTTGCTCAAGGAATCTCTGTCGTTTCGATTAACTATCGTTATGTTCCTCAGGCACACGCAGCGGGAATTAAGCCACCTGTGAAAGCTCCGCTGCATGACGCTGCACGAGCGCTTCAGTTTGTTCGTGCGCGCGCCGGCCAATGGAATATCGACAAGCAAAGAATCGGCGCATCGGGTGGCTCGGCGGGTGCCTGTTCGAGTTTGTGGCTGGCTTTTCATGACGACCTAGCCGATCGAAATAGTTCCGACCCGATCGCTCGCGAGTCAACTAGACTGTGGTGCGCGGCCGTCACGGGAGCGCAGACCACGCTCGATCCCGCTCAAATGAAAGAGTGGATACCCAATAGCACTTACGGCAGCCATGCGTTTGGAATCTACAAACAGGTTGATGGGCGCAATGTGTTAGATTTCGCAGCGTTTTTGGAACAGCGCGACCAGATCCTGCCGTGGATAGCCGAGTACTCACCCTATGCGTTGGTCTCTTCAGACGACCCACCTATCTACTTGTTTTATGGCGCACCTCCAGCACTGGGGCAGAATCAAACCGACCCAACACACTCTGCGAATTTTGGAGTGAAGTTGCAAGAGCGGCTGAAGGCAGTAGGCGTCCCTTGTGAACTCATTTACCCCAACGCATCCGATGTCAAGCATCCACAAATTATCGACTATCTGGTAGACAAACTGAAAGCTGAGAAACAATAACACGCGAGAACCACTGCGATCACGATCAAGAAAGTGGAATTGACAGGTGCTGCTTCGCTGTCAAGCCAAATCGGCATTCCAACGGTGGATGTTAATATGGACCAACCCAGGCGCAGAAAATTCCTAGCCTTGGCAGGGGCTGCAGGCTCGTTTCTTGCTGCCCACGATTGTGCTTGGTCAGACGAACCTCACCGCCTGACTGCCGAAGAGGCGTATTCGATCTAGACTCGTTTGTGGCCATCGTCTATTTTTCCTCGCGATGGAAAAAATGCTCGCAAGCTAGCAATAGGCCCTGTTTTTCTCCGGCCGTAGTTCGAGGTTCCTTAGGGCGAGCGCAACCATCTAGGCAAACTGTTCGATTCGCCTGGAGCGGACAGCCTACCGGGACCGAATAATTAGATAAACCGTTAAAGTCGCTGTTTGATCGGAATATGATTATGCCTGCTTCGTTCAGAGATTTTCAGATGGTGCGATCAGCACTGTTGGGAACGATACTGATTTGCTTTATCAGTGGTTGCAGCTTGACCAAGAACGGAGGGACCGGTTGGTTCAAGAGTTGGCTGCCGAATAAAAGTGCGGCAACATCGACGACCAGCAGCGAATCTTCGCTGACGAGCAAAATGAGCGGCGCGGCGAAAGGAATTCGAGGCCAATTTGCATCGGTGGGCACAGCAGTTGGCAGCATGTATGGCAAAGCCAAAACTGCTGTCTCGACGACATTGACAAAACCAGCAACCCCAGATAAAGACGATCCGACCAGCTTGGCAAATATGCCTACTGCGATTGCGCCTGAGCTGTGGGTTACCAACGGCCAATACTATGAAGCTCAAGGACAATTCGCAAAGGCGCTGGACAATTACACCAAAGCTCTAGAGAAAGATCCGACCAATGCGTCTGCGCTAGTCAGTACCGCGCGGTTGTACGATCGTCAAGGACAAGCGGATCGGGCGATCGAGTACTATCAAAAAGCGGTCACTGCCAAAAGTGACGATGCCGGAATTTACAACGATTTAGCGTTGGCCTATCAAAAACAGGGCAAGTTGCCAGCCGCCAAGGATAATCTCCAAAAAGCGATCGCTATCGACTCGAAGAACGTTCGCTACCACAATAATCTTGCGACTGTACTGGTGGAAAACGGTCAATCCACTGACGCTGTTAAACAATTGGAACAAGTTCTGTCACCCGCGATCGCCAATTACAACGTGGCCTACCTGCATTTTACTAAGCAAAACATTCCAGCAGCTCAGCAGCATCTCCAGACCGCGCTGCAAATCGACCCCAACCTTCAGCAAGCGCGCGATTTGATGAACCGCCTGGGGGGCGGCCAAGGGGTCCAGACCGCTGTGAACGCTTACCAAATGGCCGGCAACATCATGCAGACAGTTCAAGGAGTCGCCGCCCCAAATTCCCAGCCGACCGGTCAAGGGATAACTGCACCGATTGGTCAGGCCGGATTGACCCTACCAACGACGAACTCCGGACTGTAATTTGAGGTTTCCAGGTTATGATACAGTAGACAACTGTATCCAATGGAAACCTTAGTTATGCAAACCACCCCGAACGAACCTGCTCGCGATGCCCTATCTGCGCTACGCATCGATCGAACGGCGCAGCACGCGGCCCCTTCTCAAGGTTGGTCGCGAGTCGCAAAATTCTCCGTCTTGCTTGCCGTGTTTGCGGCTGCGGTGTACCTGCTGGTCAGTCGATTCGGCCTAGTGTCTAAGGGTGGAGCGCCGCTGGGTAACTGGATCGCTGTCCCAGATGTGCTTAAGCAACGTCCAGAGGTGCGAGTGATTCGAGCGATTGTCGAGTCGGGGCAATCCGCCGATGCGACCGTGGTCGCCACTGGCTACCTCGAATCCCGTCGTCAAGCCAAAATTGGCGCACGCGCTCCTGGCCGAATTCAATCGGTTGCCGTCGAAGAAGGCACTCGAGTGAAGAAGGACGATGTGCTGGCAGTATTGGAACATGCGGATTTGGATGCTTCACTAGCAGCCACACAAGCCAACGTAGTTCGAGCGCGTGCGGCTGTTGATGAACAGCAGGTGTTGATCGACCAGAAAAAGCGTGAGTATGATCGTGCCAGCAATCTGCACGCAACTAAAAGCATCTCGGACGCAGAGCACGATGAGTTCAAGTTTCAATACGATAGCGCCGTCGCGCGACTGAAGTCGATGAATGCCGATGTACAATTGGCCGAAGCGCGATTCCGGGAAGCGCAACAGGTCAAAGAAAACATGCACATTCGAGCTCCCTTTGATGGCACGGTGATCTCTAAGGATGCTGAAGTAGGCGAGTCCATCTTACCCGGCGGGATGGGCGAAGCCTCCGGTCGAGGGTCAGCGGTAACTATCGCGGACCTGGACAATCTCGAAGTGGAGTGCGACGTCAAAGAGGATTACATCAGTCGCGTTTTTCCGGGCCAGCGGACCGAAGTCGCTGTCGATGCGGTATCCGATCGTCGCTACCGCGGTCAAGTGCGCAAGATCATACCGATGGGCGATCGCGCTCGCGCCACGATCAAAGTAAAAGTCACCATCGCGGACGCCGATTCGCGATTGTTTCCCGAAATGAGCAGCACGGTCTACTTTCTTCCTGCCGATTCTCCTGCAAGCGAGTCGATTGGGAACTCACCCAGAGTTTTTTGCGCCGCAGAAGCGATCAAGTCCGACGCCGAGTCCGAGTTTGTATGGGTCATTGATGACGAAGAACGCACAAAGAAAACTCGAGTTCAGTCAGGCAAACGAACCGACAATCGCATCGAAATCGTCAGCGGTCTAACAGGCCATGAACTGGTAGTCGCCAGTTCAGTCGAACTGACCGAAGGGCAGCTCGTTAAAATCTCGGAATAGATGACCTCGGCATGAGTGCATTCATGGTGTGTGCCACCTGGCCCAGCCAGTGCGATCGAAGAGGGAGATTTCACTACAGAAGCCGTTTCAGTTCGAGACAGTTGGCAGCATGAAGATCGAAGTGATCTCAACCCAACATCCATTCGATCGCTAGCGATACTTGCGGAAATGCGAGCCCACTTACCTTCTCCCCACGGGAAAAATCCGTTCGCGATGCGTAGCTTCCTGAAGGTAACGGGATTGCCGAAGTATATGACATGTTCCAGGCAATCGAGCCCTATCGCAACACTGCGGAGGTGTCCGGCAAAGTGCGTTATCGGGCGCACGCCAATTGTGCTTGCCAGGTCTATTGTGCCGCTACGTTTCGCTCGACTTCGTACTCAAGAAGATCCATATATATTGCCTTGGAAGCAAGAACACTGGGATCACGATATTCGAAATAATTTCCTAACAATTGTCGAGCATGAGCACGCTGCTCCGAGCTGAGCTCAAGCAGAACTTTTTCTTGCGTACTAACGCGGATGTCGCGAATCTGCGATTGAGCAACTTCGACAAAGCGTTTCACGTCGACGCTAAGCATTGGTATTTGCGATTCCATGACACCAACTTTCCAAGCAAGATTTCCAGCGGTGATGGCTTTGTCGAGACCCAGATAGGCAATCTCTACGTAGTAGGTAATCTGTTTTAGTCTCGCCATCTGGCGCGGCAGCAAAATCTCATCGGCAACTAGATCGGCACCAGGAATCGGCCGAGGTTTCCCAGGTGCATTCAATTTATCGTTCAAGATCTTGAAGGCTGCGTATTGTGCAGGGGTCAATCCCAATTCATCCCTGACCCAGCGGTTACGTAATAACGACAACACTTCCGAATCCAAGTTGAAGTGAGGAACGGTCATTAGTACGCGATTCTTCTCGCGTGAATTCGTAATGATGGCCTGGTCGCGTTCGGCGGGTAGTGTACGCTCGGAAGCCAAGACGTATAACCTGCGTCCTTCGAGCGTTACGTCCGAATACTCGAAGTAAGGGCCAAGTAACTCTGACGCGGTACGTTGCTGTTGCTCGTCGAGCAATTTCAACGATTGAGTGTACACGTTCTTTTTTATTTCAAGTATTTGACGCTCTGCGGCGTTTACAATGCCAGTTGCTTTCTCAAACAATTCGGACTTTTGGTTTTCGTACAGATCTAGTGACTTACCGAGTTTTCCCTCAATCAGCGATTGATCCAAGCCACGGTATGCAATGTCAACATGGAACACCAACTGTTCAAGTCGTTCGAGTTGTGTGGCAGAAAGGAATTTCGAGATATTCTCTTGCTTAATTCTAGATCCTGCGCTGCCGCTAGGCTGTTGTCGAATCTCACGCTGGAATATTTCAAATTCCTTGAGTTTTTCGGCGGGAAATCCCAACTCATCGCGAATGATTAGGTTGCTCAGCAAAGCGAGCTTCTCCGTCATTGTCGAAAAGGTCGGAACAGACTGCTTGAGAAAGATTCGCGCCGCATATTCATCAACGAACTTCTGTAGACTCTGCCCTCCAAAAGTATTGCCGCGCTCAAATTGCTCTAGATACGCTTTTGCGATTGAACTTGCCCGTTCGGCTTGGGCAACGGCATGCGGTTCAAAGCCAAAATGCAGGTAGACAATTCCTATCGCCAACACAAGGTGATTCTTGTTTCTCATGCTATATCATCGCAATAGAAAATTTATTTGGGTTAATTTTTACACACGACACCCAATGTTTTGCACAATTGGGTGCGATTCAGCGCCGTTTCTGTCATTGCAAGGGATAACGAGCACTAGCGGAAACCAACTCTAGCAATTATTAACATTCTTGATATATACCACTCGCCCGTGTGATTTCCTGCTCCGCTTCTCCAGCGTCGTTGAAGTCTCCATCATCATTGAGATCTTCACTTATATAAAACTTCCAATCTACGGGAAGGGTACCAGAAGATGTGTTCGTGTTCCATACTGGAATTGACTGGAAGAAAAACACTTGATTGTTAGGAGTGATAAATTTTGTTTCCGGGTTGGCACTAGCCACAATCGCACCGGTTGCATCGCGTTGGTTCATGATAGACCTGATCTTAACCAAATAGGTGTTCATATTCGTCGCAAATACTGCGCCAGTCGTGAGAAGCGAATCACCTTGATTTAGGTAAATATTCGTCTCCTCCCAGGGGCCCGTACCACTCTGTACCTTTTGAACAAAGGCCTGGCCGGCGTAAGTTATCCCTTGGCCGTGTACAGAGTTTACTGCTGATCCGAGCAGTAAAGCGGCGGCGAGAAATAGAATTGTTACCGCGTTGCGTCGTAACTTCATGATACGGTCTCCTCAAGAGTGATTCCAACTCCCAGGAGCACCAACTCTACGTAGCTTGAATTCGCGAGCTGATGGTGCCCGGATTTTACTAACGGTCACCCCCATGTCAAGAAAAATTTTTGAATTTCGAAGAAATTTTTATCGTGGCCTGAATATCGATTCTCGAATCAAGAGCAATCAATCGCCACCTGAACTGCATCGCTGAGATTCTCTTTGATCGCGATGTGTCATTTGACTCAAAGTAATTTGCCATTTTCCTCTAATTGAACTGCCCGGTTGCACCGCTCGAAACAACTTGTAAAACAAGCTGATATTATTAGGGCTTCGGCGCCTGACAGTCGGACTTGCTGTGACAAAGCATGATTGTTGAGGCAGTTCGTGATCGATCGATGAAGGAGTTTGTTTCTTGGCTGCAAACCAGAGTGATGCGTTAGTTGTCGTGAATAACGTAACCAAGGAATTTAGGCGAGATTCCTTTGTGATTCCGGTCCTGTTGGGCATTAACTTACAGCTTGCACGGCAGGACTACCTGGCGCTGATGGGGCCCTCGGGTTCAGGCAAATCGACTTTGTTGAATCTGATTGCTGGCCTGGATCGACCTACCTCGGGGGAAGTCATCGTCTGTGGTACCAACTTGGGAGTTTCATCGGAGAGCAAACTAGCGCGATGGCGGTCCCAACATATTGGGTTCATTTTCCAACTCTACAATCTGATTCCCGTGTTGACTGCGTATGAGAATGTCGAGTTACCGTTGACGCTTACCAGACTTACGCGTCGGCAAAGAGACGAACATGTGCGCGCGGCGCTGGAGGTGGTCGGCTTGTCGGATCGCCTGGACCACTATCCGCGGCAACTTTCGGGTGGCCAAGAGCAACGTGTTTCGATTGCGCGGGCGATCGCGACCGATCCAACGCTGATCGTGGCGGACGAACCGACCGGGGATTTGGATGCGAAATCTGGTGGCGAGATCCTGGAGTTGATGCGCCGCTTGAACGAAGAATTTCACAAGACGATCATTATGGTCACGCACGACCCCAATGCGGCCTCTCGCGCCAAAAGAATCGTTCACTTGGAGAAGGGTGTGCTGGTCAATACTAACGCGACGCCAGTTGGAGCGACCGCATGAAATCGCTGAAGTACATTTGGCGCAATGTGATGCGCAACAAGCTCCGATCCATGCTCACCATTCTGTCGATCGGTTTCAGCCTCGCACTGATGACGATTTTGTGCGGCTACATCGCGCTGCAAGACGTATGGGGAAATGAAGCTCAAAAATATCATCGCATCGTCGTCATGAGCACGATGGGGTTTTCCGGTGAAGTACCCATCGCTTACGTCGATCGCTTGCGCGCAATGGAAGGAATCAGCGCGGCGGTACCTTATGCCTGGTATGGCGGCATGTACAAAGAGCAACAAATGGCGTTTGCTCAGTTTGGTACGGACCCGAATCATGTATTCAATGTTTGGAGCGAATTCAAAATCGATCCTGCACAACTCAAGGCTTTTCAGGATGATCGGCAAGCGTGTATTGCGGATCGACGTCTTGCCGAACGGATGCAATGGAAAATTGGCGAACGAATTCCGCTGCAGGGTACGTTCTATACATTCAACCTAGATTTGAAACTAGTCGGTTTGTTTGACGCACCACAGAATACAGATTCGTTGTGGTTCAATTGGTACTACTTGGATGAAGGCTTGCGAGCCAAGGACGAGCCGCTGTCGGGTAACTCGGGGACTATTTTTGCGAAAACGAAAGATGCGAATTCAATGGCTGTAACTTGCAAAGCCATTGATGAACGATTCGCCAGTTCCGACCATCCGACGCGTACCCAAACCGAAGCTGCGTTTGCACAGATGTTTGCCGACATGCTTGGCAATCTGCGACTGTACATTTTCGTCATTGGGATGGCTGTTGTATTTGCCCTGACTCTAGTAGCGGCTACGGCTATGGCCATGTCGATTCGAGAACGGACCACGGAAGTTGCAGTGCTTAAAGCGATTGGGTTCTCCCGGTGGAACGTGTTGTTATTTGTGCTGGGCGAATCGTGTTGGATTACGACTCTGGGAGGGCTCATGGGTATCGCACTGGGTTGTGCATTCCTGCAGGGAATGCACATTGTCGCGTCCCAATTTGTACCTGTCTCGGTCATCGATCTCGCGGGCGTGTGGCTGCTGCTTTTATTAGCGCTGGCTGTGGTAATCGGTTTGGTCAGCGGACTGGTACCAGCGATTCGAGCAGCGCAGTTTTCGGTGGTCGATGGATTACGAAGAGTCATATGAATTTTTGCTGTATTTGAGGCGAATGGATGATTCCAGTTACCTATAATCTTCGCAATCTTCGAGTCCGTTGGGTCACGACCGTGATGACGGTATTGGCGTCTGGCTTGGTCGTGTGGGCCACAGTGCTGACGTTTGGGCTGAGCGATGGAATTCAACATGCCCTGCGGATTAGTGGCGACCCGTTGGACGTGATCGTGATGCGCAAGGGAGCCGATGCTGAAACGTCCAGTGTAATTACTGCGCAGACGGCTCGCGAAGTATCCAATTTACCGGGAATATCCAAGAGCCCGGACGGACAGCCTCTGTGTTCGACAGAATTCGTGACGATTCTCACAAAACCGCGGAGGAATGCGGGTGGAACGACCAACATGATCGTCCGCGGCGTCAAGCCAATCGGCAAGTTGTTGCGTCCCCAGTTTCGGATAGTGGAAGGCCGCGATATTCAGCTCGGCGTCAATGAGATTGTCACTAGCCGCTCGATGGCCAAGCGATTTGAGAATTTGGCAATCGGCGAGGAACTAGAAATCAACAAGATTGCATTCAAGGTCGTCGGCTTTTTCGAGGCTGGAGGCAGTGCTGCCGAATCAGAAGTCTGGACCGATCTGAATGATCTTACTGGTGCGCGAAGAATTCAGGGAGCGATCTCAATTGTCAATTTCCGCGCGACCGATGTGAACTCACGCAATCGGTTGATTCAACAGTTACAAGAAGAGGAGCGATTCAAGCTGAAGGCGGTCACCGAAGTAAGGTATTTCGAAGATCAAATGAGCGCCTCCTATGCAATTCAATTTGTGGGTTATCTGATTGGCGGCTTTCTTACGTTTGGGGCGATGTTCGCGGCCGCTAATACGATGTACGCGGCCGTGGCGAGTCGAGCGCGCGAGATTGGGACGTTGCGAGCCATTGGATTTAGCCGGACGAGTGTATTGGCGTCGTTTCTGATCGAATCGGTCATTCTGTGTTCTCTGGGAGGCGCGCTGGGCTGTCTAGCCACTTTGCCATTGAACGGATTGTCCACCGGGACTGCGAACTGGGCCACCTTCAGCGAGATCACATTTTCGTTTCGTTTTGGCCCGTGGGTGCTGGCTCGTGGAGTCATCATGGCACTGGTCATGGGTTTGCTGGGCGGGCTCTTTCCCGCGATGCGTGCTGTGCGCATGAAGATCATTGATAGTTTAAGGCAAGCCTAGTTGGACAGCGCCATTTTGTGTGCAAGGCATGGCTTTTGGCCCTAGCCATTTCGTCGTTTAACCCCAATGCCGTTCAACGAACGTGGGATAAGCTTCCAGCTTGTCAATATCTTGTGCAAGCAATGGCGAAACTCCGCTACAGGTTGACAAGCTGGAAGCTTATCCCACGTTCGTTAAACGATTTCGCTGCAACGGCTTGTTCTTTCCACTGCAAATGAAAGTAGCGCTGTCCATCTAGTTTGACTGCGCCTGGTTTGACAGCCGGATGGCTAGTGGTCGTCTCGTACACGAGAAATCCAGTCGAGCGCGTCGCGAGAATTGGCTAGTTGGCCGTCGAGTTGAAGGTCGCGCACGTGTTGTATCAGCTTCTTGAACTCTGGTCCCGGACGCAGACCCGCGGCGATCAGATCTTGACCGGTGACCAGCGGCGGTGGATTGAGTTGCTCCGATGGCAATGACAGTTTTTGGCGCAGCCAACGATAGACGTGGACCGGAAATAAACCGGCGCCAGCGCGGGCCTCAAGTAAACTCACTGCCAGAGAAGCCCGACGGTCGGCTAAGGTCGGCTGGACCAACGACCATGCGAGCTGATCCGCCCGATGCAAGTCTGCTTGCGAACGCAGTATATAAGCCACTTCGGCAGTTTCCTCATTCGCCAATCGCAAATTCGTTCCGACGGTGCAGACCAGTTCATTCGATTGTTGCTGGGATAGATTCTCGGTCAGAGGGAGCAATAAGCCGGCCATCGCGACAGTCCATTGACAATCGCGCAGTTGTTCAATGATCGCCATGGTTAACTGCCGATGATCCGACCAAGCGTGCGCAACTTCGGGCATGAGCACTTTCAATAAACCGGTTTCGGACCAGCGGTCGACGGCCCAAGCAGCGCGTGCGGTGACCAGCGTCTTGCGCATTTCCGTCGCCATGCGTTCGCGACTGACTACAGCGATCTGGCCGGAATGACGGCAGATGGCTGAATACGTTGCGGCATCGATGTCGTACTCAAACCTAGCTGCAAAACGTATCGCGCGCAGCATTCTCAGTTTATCTTCGGCGATTCGATGGTCCGCATTGCCAATCGCTCGAATGGTACGATTGCGCAGATCTTCACGACCTCCGACAAAGTCGATCGTCTCGGCGTGAACGGGATCGTAGAACATTCCGTTAATCGTGAAATCCCGGCGCATAGCATCGTGCTCGGGAGTTGAAAACGACACTGCGTCTGGATGTCGCCCGTCACTGTACGTTGCGTCGGTGCGAAACGTCGCGACTTCGATCTGGCCGTGTTGCTTGGTCGGTCCCAGAACGATAATGACTCCAAACGAAGCTCCTACCGGCAATGTTCGACGGTGCCCAAAGAGCGTGCGCACTTGTTCGGGAAGTGCTGACGTAGCTACATCGTAATCGACGGGCGCTTGACCGCGCAACAAGTCCCGAACACAGCCTCCGGCCCACAAGGCTTCGAACCCTGCTTCCTTGAGGCGCAAGACGACTTCAGTAGCAAAAGCGCGGTGCAATTCTGGCAAGTTCGAGCCGGATGGGTTCATTCATGTCGGGCTTCAAGCTGGTAAACGTCAGTCTCCCGCGCCCCAGCGCTTTGGCAGAGTATAGGCATACAGCAGGACGACTGCTCCCGAAGCGATGAAACTCCACGGAGTCCACTCGGGTGGCCGAATGACTTTTTTCGTTTCGACGATTTGAGGTGCTGCCGCAAAAATGCTCTGCTGGACCGGTTGGACCACTTCTTCACTCGCAGCCATCGTCGCACTGTCGATCAACAGGCATTCGATCCCGAGAATCACCAGCATTGTGCCGACAGCCAAAAAGAAAGCTCGCCACACGCGAATATCTCCTCGCACTATAGCTGTCAACGGATCGCCATGCCAGCCAAAGCCGGCGGCGCCCACCGATTATTTTGGCAGTCACTTACTCGCCGCGAGCGATTCAACCTTTTGTCAAGGTAAAGCCTATGTACGCTCGCCAACAAATATTCATTGGGAACTTTCGGCTCTTATCCAAATGCGAATGAGTGAATTTCTTGCTTTGCAAGCAAATATCGGTCGCGCGATCATTCGCCTGATACTGATACGAATTATCGTCAAGGTTAGAGACTGGGACGGTCCAGCCGAAGGCAGTCAATTAGGGTTGGTGAAGGCTGATTTCAGGGTCGCCGCGAATACTGTCAATTGGACGACGGCCATGATTGGCTTTCCCGGGTGTACCAGCCTTACGACGCCCATCATTGCGACTGAGCTTCGATTTCCTGCAGCGATCGCCCCAGACGTTTGCGAGACTTGTCGTTTCCCGCGATGCCCCCGATAGCTTTTGGCTGTGTGGCAGCAGATCGATCTGCGTTCAAGAACCCAACTACACTGGGGTGCAATTCTTCCGTATTTGCGGGAGTGCCCAGTTGCTCAATCGCGTCGCTGACACCCAACATGACCGATTGCCGCACTCCGTCGCGAATCCAAGAAAAAAAGTTGATTCCGCTCACTTGATAAATCCTTTTAAAGTGTGGAACTGTCGGCTACCAGCACGACTTCGATACTACCAGCACGACGCGCAAGCGAGTGTGTCAAGCTTGGCACGCACTCGCTTGCGCTTCGGGCTGGTATTTGGTAAGATCCGCTCGTCTAACGACTCTGGAAGCGAATCATCCCGCGTCAGTAAATCTTCTAGTCAGTCTGCGAAATCAAGTCCAGGTCACATTTCCAATCTGAAATTGGCGCGCCTACATCTGGATGGGAACGCCGTTGCCGAGTTGAGCCAAAACCTGAAGAACTCCATTCAAATGGGCCAATCTTGGCCCAAAGCGATCAACGAACTCGCTCAACATAAATTCGCCATCCATAAATGATTCTTCGTTGTCGGCGATTTCTTCAGTTAAGTTTTCCAGAAATTGTGCTTGCACGCGCGAGAGCGCTTCTGCGGCTCGTCGGCATGATTTGGCCAAATCCGGATTCGCGTCTTTCCATTGCTGCAATTCAGCGGCGCGCTGTTTTTGGACGTTGATCGTGCCTTGCACTAACTGATCCAGCAATTGATTCTGCTTTTCCTGCATCATGACCATCTGGCGCAGCAAGGCAATCGTGATTGCAGAAGCATCGCCAGGCTGTGTTCCTGGAGCGCCAGCCCCTGGTTCAGCAGACACATCGATGCGAAAAATTGGGGAAAAGTGAGAAGGATCGTGAGCCACGAATGAACTCCCTGGGGGTGCCGCGTGCTGAAACCGTCCACCCAGTATAGTCAAGTGATGGTACTCTCGTCGATAAAGCGACAGTGGGCAATCTGGAGAAAAATGTTGTGAGCCGTAAAACGCAGAATCATCGCTCAAGTCGCCACAATCGGAATTCCGACACTGTGCATAGGACCTGAATGGGCTGATAGAAAGTGAACCGTTGGCGCTCGCCACGTGCTGCCGGAGATGTGGCGATGGGAATCGCCAATCGGTGGACGAAATCATTAGATGTTGGAACGTCTTGATTTTTTTGCGTCGCCACACCTTCGCTGCCCGTGGCTAGCGCCAACGGTTCACTATTTATCAGCATAGGACCTGACTGACTGTCAAGCGAAATTCCCATTGCTATCATTTGAAATTGTCGAATGGCGGAACCAAAACGAGAATCGGCTGGGTGCGTTGGCTTTGTCACGGTCCGACGCAGTGCGGAGCACGGTTATTTTGGGGGCTATCTAATTGTCAACTTCCATGGCAGGCCTCTGGAATTTCACTGTACTTTGCCCGTCAAACCGAGTCGCGCGCAAGAAATTCTGTTTGGCCGTACTCTCGACGATTTCATTTGTGGTGAACAAATCACCAAAGCATTGGTCTCTAAAGCGAAACTCAACACTAACCTCATCTTTACTGACTGCATGGCTGCAATCTCCAGTCGACTGGTCAGCGATCATCCAATCGCAATGCTCCAACCCCGCGCCGATTCCAGTCAAGCAGAGCCTGGGCTGGCGATTCCGATTTCAGCGGCCGATAACCTCGCTCACTTTCGGCTTGGCGATTACGATCTGAGCGTCTCATCGAGGTTTGCTGGCGACGAGGCGATCTTTAAGCAGCGGTGGCACGAACTAAAGCTGGACGTGGACCTGCATGAACCCTTTGAACGGATCGCCGAAGCGCTTCTCGAAGCTCATCCCGCTGCGCGAGCTGCTTAGATGTTTGTGGAATCATTCTCAACTAGATCTCCAAAGTCGCCACAATCGAACGCCGATCGCATTGCTGCAGCTTCGATTACGCCTACACATAATTGGGCAGGCATCGAGTTTGTTGATTCGCTGACGCTCGCGCCTGACGACTCGCTTGTGTCGGTCGATGAGAATTTTGGCTCAGCCTGTCAGGCTTCGCTGGCAAATGCGCCATCAATTCACTTGCATACATTGCAATTAGATGCACCAGAGGTCTCGGTCATTCCCATTCGATTGCCAACTTCAGCGCTCAAGACCATTGGCTTTACCTTCCCCGAATCGCCCAACTTTCTGGTGCCCGAACAAAAGGAAGCGGCTCTACCCGACGGTACTCCACCGGCAAATAATGCCTCTGGAACCACTTCTGCTGGTGGTAAGGCAAGCGGCCGAACTCGTTTCCGGCCTCCCAAAGATTTGGTGAAGTTAGAAGATCGTTTGTATTTTCTGTTGCAGCCGCCTTTGGAGACGTTGCTAAGTTCAGCCAAATTGGATTTTCCATTCAAGCCATTCCCATACCAGTATGAAGGCATCGCGTTTTTGTTCCCGCGAGAAATGGCGATCCTGGCGGACGAAATGGGACTAGGGAAAACGATGCAAGCGATCACGGCGGTGCGCATGCTGCTATTGGCTAGGCAACTGCGCAATGTGCTGCTGGTGTGCCCCAAGCCGTTGGTCACCAACTGGGTTCGTGAATTTCATCTATGGGCGCCCGAGATTCCGATTACCGTGGTGGAAGGCGATCAAGCCAAACGCCAATACAATTGGCAGCAGACGTCGATCCCAGTCCGCATTGCGAACTACGAACTGATGATGCGCGATCGCGAGTTATTGGAAAATCCCGATTCGCACTTCGATTTGGTGATACTCGACGAAGCACAGCGCATCAAGAATCGCAATAGTACAACGGCACAGATTGTACGCGCGCTACCGCGCACTCGATCTTGGGCGTTAACCGGTACGCCGATCGAGAATTCAGTAGAAGACCTGGTGAACATCTTTGAATTTCTGTCGCCCGGTTACTTGCGCGACGATATGCATCTGAAGAGCATTGGCAAAGCGACTCGAGATTACATCCTGCGACGCACCAAGGACAAAGTACTGACGGAGATGCCTCCCAAAATGTTCCGCGACGAGCAACTCGATTTGACTCCATCGCAAATTGACAGCTATCGCACAGCGGAAGACGAGGGCATTGTTCATCTGAGCGAAATGGGAGACACGTTAACGATCCAGCACGTCTTCGAACTGGTCCTCCGCTTGAAGCAAATTTGCAATTTCGATCCTAAGACCGGTGCCAGTTGCAAACTCGAGCGATTGGAAGCAGACCTGGAAGAGATTGCTACCAGCGGGCAGAAGGCGATCGTTTTTAGCCAGTGGGTCGAGACTCTCGAGAAACTCGGCGTCGCGCTCGATCGCTTTGGACCACTGCAATATCACGGACGCATTCCATCGGCAAAAAGAGATGGCGTGATCGCTCAATTCAAACAAGATCCTTCGAAGCATGTGATCTTGATGAGCTACGGTGCGGGCAGCGTCGGGCTCAATCTGCAATTCTGCCAGTACGTGTTTCTGTTTGACCGTTGGTGGAATCCTGCTGTCGAAGACCAAGCGGTCAATCGAGCTCATCGCATTGGAGTTTCTGGCCCCGTAACGGTGACTCGCATGATGGCGGCAGGGACGATCGAGCAACGCATTCATGACGTATTGGAACAAAAGCGCGAACTGTTCAATCAATTGTTCGCCGAAACGGCGGCACCGCGAACGATTGGGCTCAGCCAAGATGAGATCTTTGGCTTGTTCAACCTCAAGCACCCGATCCAACACAAAAAACAGGCTGCGTGAGTCACGCTGAGAACTGTTGTCCCTCTTTTCGATCCCTGCCCAAGTTCTCAAAGATCTGCTCTCATCGCTTCAGTGGATCTCAGCGTCGATCCGCGTTCTGCACGGCTTGCCAGCTCGCGAATTGTAGATCGACAAGCGCGACGGAAAAAAATGAGAATTTTCGTTGGACGGCAGGAAGTGTGCTATATTCGGTCGTTGATCGCTACAGTTCTGTCACGAATTAAACGTTTCTGGTGCCATCCATTACGATTGAAGGTCTAGGAGAAGCGATTATGTTTTCCAGCTCTCAGCATGTCCCTGTGGCGCGCGAACTGATGTCTAAGAAAACGCGCACTCTGTCGCCAACTTTGAGTGTTACCGAAGGACTGACGCAGTTGATTACTCAGCAGCACTCGGGGATGCCGGTGGTAGATAGCGCCGGAAGTTACATCGGCGTCTTTTCCGAGAAATGTTGTTTGCGAGCCCTGCGGGACACCGCTACGATGCAGCGCTGGGCGAATGTGTCGATTCGCGATTCTGGAGCGATGGCAACCAAGCTCTTCTGCCTGACACCCGATGAAGACGCCATCCAGGCCATCGGTGGCCTGATCAAACACAAAGTTTCGGGAGCACCAGTGACGGACAAGGATCATACTTTTCGCGGCATGTTTTCGGAGAAAACTAGCATGCGCGTATTGATCGGTGCTGCCTACGATTCATTGCCGTCTGCAACAGTGGCTGCGTTTATGGATACCGATCGCAGCCGATTGATCGATGAACAGACGCCGCTGGCCGCAATCGCACGCACATTCACCGATACGCCATTTCGTCGGCTACCGGTGATTCGTGACAATAAAGTTGTTGGCCTCGTCAATCGCGGCAACTTGCTGAAGACTCGCGTTGAATTGCCAAATGCAACCGTCGCCGACTTCGTTGACCGAGCCGCTCGCACTGTTTCGCCGGAGGACGACATGTTGACGATTGCAGAAGTGTTTCAGACGACTCCTTATCGTCGGTTGCCGGTCTTGGATGGAGGCCAGTTGGTAGGCATTGTCAGCCGCCGCGATATTCTTAATTGCGCCTACCATCTGATGGACCCACCCGCGGAATCGCATAGTAACTTTCTGTACATCAGCGCCGTAGACGAACAAGGGTCAAAGCGAGTTGGTTGAGAATCGCTCACAAGAATTCGAGAAGGACTGTCTGGCGTATGCTCCAAGAGGTGCAAGAAAGTTGTCCGTCGCGTGGTTGTTGGCAGCGCCGTGTTTTATGTATAATCGCCGCACCCAGTGAATTGATTTTATGGTTGTTGATACTGGGACGACCTCGCATTTGCTTCCATCGCGCTGTCGAGGGAAGCATCCAGGACTGATGTTTGCACAAGATGAGTTGCCGCTATGCATGAATTCGACTATTCGGCTCCAAGTACACTTGATGATGCCGTGGCTTTGATGGCGCGATACGGTAACTCCGTCAAACCGATGGCAGGAGGCACCGATCTAATTGACCAGATGCGTTTGGGGACTCACCTGCCCAGCGTACTCTTGGATATCAAGAAAATCCCCGAATTAAATGTGATGCGATGCGATGCGAGTGGATTAACGCTTGGTGCTGCGGTCCCTTGTTATCAGGTTTATGGCAATGCGGCAATCGTGAGGGATTACTCAGCTTTGGCGGACAGTTGTCACATCATCGGCGGAATTCAAATTCAAACTCGCGCTAGTATGGGTGGAAATCTGTGCAATTCTGGACCCGCGGCGGATTCCTCACCGAGTCTGATTGCACTGGGAGCTACTTGCATTATCGTTGGTCCAAACGGACGCCGCGAGGTGCCTGTAGAGAAATTTTGTTCCGGTCCTGGCAAGAATGTGCTGGGAGAAAAAGAGCTATTGGTCGAGCTCCGATTTCCGCCTTGTCCGCCCAGCAGTGGGTCGCACTACCGACGCTTTATTCCTCGCAATGAGATGGACATCGCCGTCGTGGGCGTGGCGGCATCAGTGGTTTTGGACGCTGACTGTAAACATTTTGTGTCGGCCAGAATCGCCTTAGGCGCGGTGGCACCGACGCCGTTATTAGCCGAACACGCCGGATCGCTGCTAGCTGGCCAATCAATTGACGACGCGACTATTTTGCGAGCGGCGGAGGCTGCGAAGGCAATTATTTCGCCGATCTCTGACATGCGCGGAACGCGAGAATACCGCACGCATCTCACCGGCGTTCTGACCCAGCGCGTTCTGATGGCTGCGGTGACGCGTGCTCGCGGTGAAGCTTTGAATTGGAAGACGGGACACTAGTTTAGGCGAACGGCAATGGGAATTTACCAATACAAGCCCGACGCGCAAGCGAGTGCGTCAATCCAGGCAGGCACGCACTCGCTTGCGCGTCGGGCTTGTGTTGACCTAACGGGACACTGACGATGGGCTGGGAATTACTCATTGCGAGAGTTTCCTCCACAACCAAGAATGGTTTCGCATAAATCCATAACTAGCACAGAGAGATTCATGTCCAAGAAGAAGATTGTCACGGCCACGATCAATGACCACGAAGTCGAGTTCCTGTGTGAACCGCGGCAGACGTTGCTGGAGGTCCTCAGAGGAACACTGGATTTGACCGGCACAAAAGAAGGTTGTGCCAATGGTAATTGCGGTGCCTGTACTGTCCTTATGGATGGACGGCCCGTGGTTAGCTGTTTGGTGCTGGCGATGGAAGCACAGGGGAGCAACATCCGCACGATTGAAGGAGTCGCGCGCGGTCCGCAGCTCGACGAATTGCAGCGCGCTTTTTTGGAAGGTGCGGCACTACAGTGTGGCGTTTGCACACCTGGCTTCATCATGCAAGCGGAAGCTCTGCTTGCAGAAAATCCAGACCCAACCGAAGAACAAGTGCGATTCTACTTAGCCGGAAACTTGTGCCGCTGCACGGGCTACGACAAAATCGTCAAAGCTGTGCTAAATGCTGCCCAAATGCGTCGCCATGCTGCCGCGACCTGAGAATCACTCACCAGCCAGAGCAAGGAATTTCCCATGAGTACTTCGGCCACACCCAAGAAATATAAAGTCATTGGCACGCGACCGATTCGACACGATGGAGTCGATAAGGTAACCGGCCGCGCAAAATATGGAGCTGACGTCAAACTGCCGGGCATGCTGCAAGGCGCCATTTTGCGCAGTCCCCACGCGCATGCGAAGATACTGAGCATCGATACGTCCAAAGCGGCCGCATTGCCGGGCGTCCGCGCACTCGTTACATCAGCCGATTTGCCCGACCAGGAATCGCGCACGGTTGAATTGGGAGAAGGCGCAGCCTATATGCCACACTTGAGCGCGAATATCTTGGCGCGTGGCAAAGTCCACTACAAAGGGCATGCCATTGCCGGTGTTGCCGCAGACTCAATACACATTGCTCAACAAGCGATCAAGCTGATCGAAGTGCGCTACGAACAGTTGCCAGTCGTGCTCGATGTTTGCCAAGCTATGCGTTCAGATGCCTCAGTACTGAACGACGACGTTTTTACCGAGTCGATCGGTGCAACTGCCGACCAACAGAAACACTTGGTACCGAGCAACGTTGCCAAACACTTCTTGTTTGAAAAAGGCGACATCGCGGCAGGGTTTGCACTAGCCGACGTGGTGATCGAACGCGAATTCGATACTACCATGGTCCATCAGGGATACATCGAACCACACAACGCGACTGCATTCTGGAACGCCGACGGCAAACTGTCGGTTTGGATGAGCACGCAAGGATCGTTCTCGGTCCAATTGCAGATGTCCGAACTGTTGCGCATTCCCGTTTCCACGGTCAAGATTGTGCCCATGGAAATCGGTGGCGGTTTCGGCGGAAAAATATCGGTCTATCTACCACCGGTAGCAGCGCTGTTGTCCAAGAAATGCGGTCTGCCCGTTCAAATCATCATGACCCGCGATGCAGTTTTCGAAGCGACTGGGCCGACTCCTGGGTCACACATTCGCGTCAAAGTTGGAGTGACCAAGGACGGCAAGCTCACGGCAGGCGAAGCGTGGATTGCGTTCGAAGCGGGTGCATTTCCAGGTTCACCGATCGCACCAGGTTGCATGTGTATCTTTGCTTGTTACGACTTCCCGAATGCACGCGTGGAGGGTTTCGATGTTTGCGTCAACAAACCTCGAACCAATGCCTATCGCGCTCCGGGTTCAACGCAGGTTGCGTTTGCGATCGAATCCGTGGTCGACGAATTATGTCGCACGATCGGCATGGATGCTGCCGAGTTTCGATTGCACAACGCAGCCAAAGAAGGCACGCGACGCGTCGATGGACCAGTGTTTGCTCGTATCGGTATGACGGAAACAGTAGAAGCAATTCGAACCAGCCAGCACTATCTTTCGACCAAGTCGGGGAAATATCAAGGACGTGGAATTGCCTCAGGGTTTTGGTTTAACGTAGGCATGAAATCGTCGGTCACTGCAACAGTCAACGCCGACGGAACAGTAGCGCTGGTCGAAGGTTGCCCAGATATCGGCGGCACGCGAACGAGTATCGCAATGCAGTTGGCCGAAACGCTCGGCATTCGTGCCGAAGACGTCTCGCCCAGCGTCGTCGATACTGGCAGTGTTGGGTACAGTGACGTTACCGGGGGCAGTCGCATCACGTTTGCCACCGGCATCGCCGCTGTCGAAGCCGCTCGGGACATTCAACGTCAATTGGTCGAGCGAGCGGCGCTGATCTGGGATGTCGATCCCAGTCAAGTACGCTACGAGGACGGAGCCATCGTTGGGCCGAGTTCGAATCGAATGACCTTTGGCGAGCTGGCCGGCAAGATACATCATACGGGCGGACCGGTGATCGGCAGCGGCACGTCCAGCGCGGCCACACAAGCCGGCGCGTTCGGAACTCACTGTGCCGATGTCGAAGTCGATGCTGATACCGGTAAAGTTACCCTGCTACGGTACACGGTCGCCCAAGATGTTGGAACTGCCATTCACCCCGGCTACGTTGAAGGGCAATTGCAAGGCGGAGCGGTCCAGGGAATCGGCTGGGCATTGAACGAAGAGTACTGGTACAACGAGCAAGGGACGATGAAGAATGCGACATTCTTGGACTATCGTATTCCTACTTGTTACGATCTACCGATGATCGAAACCATTTTGATCGAAGTGCCAGATCCTCAGCATCCCTACGGTGTGCGAGGCGTAGGGGAGGTGCCGATCTGCCCACCTCCTGCAGCGATCGCAAACGCAATCTACGATGCGATTGGCGTGCGAATGAACAGCCTGCCGATGACGCCACAGAACGTATTACGCAATATTCTTGCTGGCAAACAGTAATCCTGCTTTTGGTCAGGTCGAACCAGCAATTGGGCGAGCCCAGATGGGAATTTACCAAGGCCTAAGCGAATACAAGCCCGAAGCGCAAGCGAGTGCGTCAATCCTGGCATACACTCGCTTGCGCTTCGGGCTTGTATTGGTAAGAAACTATCTGCCGCTCGCCTTGAAACAGGAGTCGAGGTTCAATGAATCTTCAGCGCATCATCGTCGGGTTAGGTTGCTTTACACTGTTCTGGCTCAGTTTCGCTTGCGCGGCTGAAATTCGCCCAAACGTATTGCTGATCTGCATTGATGATTTAAAGCCAACGCTCGGGTGTTATGGAGATGCTTTGGCAAAGTCGCCCAACATCGACCGGCTGGCGTCGCGCGGAGTTCGTTTCGGTGCAGCTTATTGTAATCAAGCCGTTTGCTCGCCGTCGCGCAATGCGCTAATGACAGGGTTGAGGCCACAGACTTTGGGAATCTACGATTTGGCCACGCACTTTCGCAATGGAGCGCCCGATGCAATCTCGGTCGCTGGCCACTTTAGACGGAATGGATACGATACTGCTTCGCTAGGCAAGATTTTCCATACCGGACACGGTAATCATGATGACGCCGATTCCTGGTCAGTTCCGAGTTGGCGTCCTAAGGCGTCGAACTACGCTCTGGAGCAGAGTACATCGTCAACGCGGCTGCGGCCAGATGGCCAAAACCGGGGCGTTGCTACCGAAGCGGCAGATGTTCCCGACGACACGTATGCAGATGGCCAGATCGCAACCGAGGCCATCGTGAGGCTGAAGGCTGCTGCAAAGCTAAATTCAGATGGTGGAACCAGCGCCCCTTTTTTTCTTGCAGTAGGGTTTCTTAAGCCACATCTGCCGTTTGTTGCTCCCAAGCGATATTGGGATTTGCACGATCGGCAATCTCTGCCCTTGCCAGAATTGCAGGTTCCTCCCCTGGGCGCGCCAACGTATGCCCCGACCAACAGTGGCGAATTAAGGTCCTACGCCGATATGCCCGAGCAAGGGCCGGTCGATATCGATTCGTCGCGTCGCTTAATCCACGGATACTATGCGGCAACAAGTTACACCGATGCACAAATTGGTCGCGTCCTCGCAGCTCTGGATGAATTACAGCTCCGAGAGAACACGATCGTGGTTTTGTGGGGCGATCATGGTTGGCATTTGGGCGACCATGGGATGTGGTGCAAGCACAGCAACTACGAACAAGCGGCGCGAATTCCACTGATCGTTTCTGCACCCGGACATGCCAGCGGCGTTGCGAACGCTTTGGTCGAAACCGTCGACATCTATCCCACGCTGGCCGAACTATCCGGCCTGCCGGCACCTGATGGAATTGACGGTCGAAGTTTCGGACAGGTTCTCAAGAATGCTAATTCCTCGCATCGCGACAGTGTCACTCACGTTTATCCCCGCAATCAATTACTTGGCCGTGCAATACGAACACAGCGTTATCGAATGGTTGAGTGGAAGAAACCGGGGGCATCTTCCACGACCGCAGAATTCGAACTGTACGATTATCAAGAGGACCCACTTGAGTCGAAAAACCTGGCCGGTGACCATCCCGAAATGGTGCAGAAATTATTGGAAATCCTCGCGAAGCAGCCTGAGGCCAAACCATCTATCGCTGCTGCCAGTGCCAAGAAGACTCCAGCGGAGCAACCCAAGAAGCAGAGAAACAAGAAGAAGCAATCATCGAAAGTGTGAAAAAGAGAGTAAAACGATTGTCCCAATCGTTTTCTGAGCGATTACAGTTTCTAGGCATTTGAGGACAGCTTTCCGAGCGATTGAGGGTTCGCGGAGCGATTGAGGACAATTGCTCTACTCTTGTTACTCTCCATGCATGCTAGCAAATTACTAAATGGGAGATTCTGTCTCGACACCAATGCCGCGCAGCATGTACATCACTATTACAAAAAAGTTTTGGTCTCTAGTGAACGGACGAATTGACCTCACATGGCGGCAGGCGAGTCGACAACGACGAATCTTCGACGTATTGCTATCCTGGTAACTAGCCTGGATGCGGTTGCGGCACGACAATTATTGCTACATATGCCAACCGAATTGGCAAAGCAAGTTCGCCGCGCGATGGCAAGTCTCGGTCGCATCGATCCAGCGGAACAACAACGCATCCTCGCGGACTTTCGTCGTGTCGCTGGCCAATCCACGGGTGCGGCAGTCAAGTTAACGCCAGCGGATGGCTCCTCGGATTCACCAACCTATTCCACGTTGCTGGCAAAACCGCTGGCCTCCAGCCCTGGCCAATTCAAATCCGAATCGCCTAATGCCACCAGCAGATCGCCGGATAATGGGCAGCCGACGCACTCGAATTCTAATGATACGTTGGCTCCACTTCCCAACTTGACGAACAAACAATCCGGTTGGCAAACCGAGACTACGGCAGGAACCTCGGTGGACCTAACTTGGAAGAAATTGAATACCGAATCGCTCGCTCATCTATTGCGCGGCGAACGCGCAGCGGTGGTCGCGGTAGTGGTCAGTCAACTGAGTCCGCAATTGGCAGTAAATTTGATGGATCAGTTACCTCCCGAACAGCATCGAGATATTCTAGCGCGGCTGGGGAGATTGGGCGAGATCGACGAAGATGCCATGTTAGCGATTGATGAACATTTGGCTAGCAAACTCAGAGATTATCAGCACGAGCTGACTTCGACCAGCGAGAGCTTACTGCGTATGGGAGGCATTCTATCGGCCGCACCTTTAGAGCTAAGGCAGAAGTGGATAAGCGAATTGACGCGAGACGACGCCGAACTGGCTGGACGTTTGGGTCTGCAGGGAATGGCAACCACGTGGGAATCTCAGTCGACAAGTACCACACTCGTTGAAGTCGTTCGATATGGTGCTGGTCCCGACAATCAACCACCGCCGAATTTCAACCAAGACTTGCTCAATGCTCAAGAGAATTCGGAGGCGGTGTCTGTTGAAAATCCAATGTCGCAATCGGAGGAATTCAGCAGCTCTGCGGACGAAGCGTCTCCCACAATTCTCCCTTTTGAAAGAGAGCATGATCTGACAACGAATGATCGTTCGTTGCAAGCGATCGAGTTTGAACAGTTGCTGGACTTACCGCTGCAGGTGCTGGCACATGTACTAAATTCAGTGGACGCCGAATCAATTCTGCTCGCTTTGGCGGGCGCATCGCCATCGTTCATGGATCGTTTTCTGGGGATGTTGAATCGGCACGACTCGCGCGATTTGCAGCGTCGGCTGCGCAACATTGGCCCGATCCATCTGCGCGACATCGACGAAGCTCAGCGTCGCATTATCGAATTTTCCTGCAAGCTGGAGCATCAGCAAGCGCCGTGGCGAGTCTATTCCGCCACGCAGGCCAGAAGAACTCGTGCCCTGGCCGCTTGAAATTGTAAGAAACACAATTGGATCAATCGATGGCAACCATTCTCAAGAACGATCGACTATCTGCATCCGCAGAAACGTGCAGTTTTGTCGCGTTCAATGTTGAGGACGTCTACGTACGCGCTGAAGCCTACATTGGCCAGGTGCGCGAGCAGGCCAAGCAATTGCTGGTCGAGGCGAATCAGCAGGCCGAAAAAATTCGCCAGGACGCTTACAAGAGCGGACAGGAGCTAGCCCGGCAGGATTTTGCGCGGCAAGTAGAAGAGAAAGCGATGCAGTTGTCTGACCAGCGATGCCGCTCGGCCACATCGGCTTGTCAGCAAGCCATGGAGCAATTGACAACTGAGACTATTAACTGGCTCCAGCAATGGCGTGATACTACGATCGGATTGGCTCAATCGATTTCCGAGCGACTGGTGCGGCACACGATGAACGATCAGACCGAGGTCTTGAAGGTGTGGATGGAGGAAGCGCTCAGTATGATGCGCGAGTCGCGCGAGCTGCGCATACTGGTTCACCCGGACGACTTTACAATTGCTGGAAGATACTTGCAACAGTTGAGCAAACAAGTGCCTCAAGCTCAACACGCTGAGGTAATTCCCGATCCAAGTATCGAGTTGGGAGGTTGTGTCGTGAAAAGCAAGCACGGGCAAATCGATCAGCAGTTAACTTCGCAAATTGCCCGCTTGGCAGAACAACTGCAATAGAAAGCCGATACGCATGGCATCCAGTTTCCCGACGATTCCAGATTTGGCGGCGATGCGCCGGACGATTCACAAGGCGATGTCCAGCCGCATTGAAGGGACCGTTTGGTCCGTAGGCCGCAACGCGCTGAAAGTCGTTGCCATGCCAGCTCCCATGGGCGCGGTCTGCCAAATTCGGACGCGCGGTGGCGACGCTCTGCTCGCCGAAGTGATCGGCTTTGAAGGTTCGATTACATTGTTGGCACCGCTCGATGGCGCCGATGGTGTATCGCCCGGAGATCGCGTTTTGCTGATGCAAGCCGCACCGCTAGTCAGCGTTAGTCCTGCTATGTTAGGACGCGTTGTCGACGCGGCTGGCAATCCTCTGGACGATTTGCCACCGATCGAAGCTGTGGCCAAAATCACGCTGGATAGTGCGCCGATCTCTGCGATGCAGCGTCCAACGATCGATGAAATTTCGGCCACCGGCGTACGCACGATCGACGCACTGCTGACGCTCGGTCGAGGTCAGAGATTAGGTATATTTGCAGGTTCGGGAGTCGGCAAGAGCACACTGCTGGGCATGATGGCGCGCGGCACCAGCGCCGATATAGTCGTGATCGGACTGGTCGGCGAACGCGGACGCGAAGTGCAAGAGTTCTTGCAAAGGGAGCTAGGAGAAGAAGGGCGTCGAAAGTGTATTACGGTCGTTGCCACCAGCGATCAACCGGCGTTGCGAAGAGTTCAAGCGGCTATGACTGCGACGGCGATTGCGGAGTACTTTCGCGATACCGGCAAAAACGTATTGTTGATGATGGATTCGGTAACACGTTTCGCGATGGCACAACGCGAGATCGGTTTGGCGGCTGGTGAAGCGCCGACCACGCGCGGTTACCCACCTAGTGTCTTTTCCATGTTGCCGCGATTGGTGGAACGCGCTGGGACAGGCCCGCGCGGAACCATCACCGGAATCTACACCGTGCTGGTCGAGGGAGACGATACGAACGAACCGATCAGCGATACGTTGCGCGGTTTGCTGGATGGCCACGTGGTGCTGTCTCGATCGATCGCGCATCGCGGTCGATATCCAGCCATCGATGTTTTGGGAAGCCTCAGCCGTCTGCAAAGCCATCTCGTCGACGCCAAACATCTGGAGGCCGCGACCAAAATTCGTTCGCTGATATCTTCGTACCAAGAAAACGAAGACTTGATCACTATCGGAGCGTACCAGCGTGGCAGCAGTGCCAACGTCGATCGCGCGATAGCTCTCAAGCCTGCGATTGACGCGTTTCTCAGCCAATCGAGCAAACAGAAAGTCTCGTGGAACGATACCGTC
>SXGS01063983.1_pt1 | contig 41011 bp, 47 predicted proteins | sample 3174681 | NCBI WGS metagenome assembly SXGS01 (sample SAMN11356861, study PRJNA531348) | freshwater metagenome | isolation source: freshwater sample F1-80 | place: China: Fuxian Lake, Yuxi | collected 2017-12-25 | reverse complement strand
CGAGCAGCAAGACCTTCGGTCGAGCCATCATCGCGCGGGCCATCGCGAGCATTTGTTGCTCGCCGCCCGAGAGGGTGCCCGCTCGCTGCGACAGTCGCTCCCGCAGCCGGGGCCAGAGGTCGAGCACGTGCTCGTAGTCGCGCGCGATGCCGGTCTTGTCGCTCCGGCTGTAGGCGCCCAGATCCAGGTTCTCGCGCACCGAGAGGTTCGGGAACACCTGCCGTCCCTCGGGGGACTGAGAGATGCCGGCCCGCACGATGTCGTGCACTTCGCTGCCAGCGAGATCCACCCCATCGAGCACCACTTGTCCCCGCCGCGGCGCGAGCAGCCCGGAGATCGTCCGCAGGAGCGTGGTCTTACCTGCGCCGTTGGCCCCGAGCAACGTCGTGATCTCGCCCTTCTTCACCTCCACGCTCACGTCGCGGAGCGCGTGGATCTGGCCGTAGTACACGTCGAGGTTGCGAATCGAGAGTGAGGCGCTCACGCGTGCACCGCCTCGGCGCCGAGGTAGGCCTCGATCACCGTAGGGTCACGACGAATCTGCTCCGGCGTGCCCTCGGCGATGCGCGCGCCGTGGTCGAGCACGGTGATGCGCTCGCAGATCCCCATCACCACGGGCATGTGGTGCTCAATCAAGAGGACGGTGACGCCGAAGGTGTCGCGCGTCCACCGGATGAGGTGCATGAGATCGTCGCTCTCGGAGGGATTCATCCCCGCGGCGGGCTCATCCAGCAAGAGCAGCTTGGGACGCGTCGCCAGCGCGCGCGATCTCGAGGCGGCGTCGCAGGCCGTAGGGCAGCTCCTCCGCGCCGAGCTCGGCCACGGCGGCCAGACCGAAGGCGTCGAGAAGGCGTGCGGCCTCGTCGGAGACCTTGCGATCGTCGGACCAGTACCGGGGCGCACGGAAGACCGACTCGATCAGGCTGCCGTGCAGGTGACGATTCATGGCAACCTTCACGTTCTCCACGACACTCAGCCCGCCAAACAGCCGAATATTCTGGAAAGTACGCCCAATGCCGCTCGCGGCGACCCGAGCGGGGCCCAGCCCCACCAGCGAGCGCCCCTCGAGACAGATGTCGCCCTCGGTGGGGCTGTAGATCCCGGTCACCAGGTTGAACACCGTCGTCTTGCCGGCGCCGTTGGGCCCGATGAGCCCATAGAGCCCGCCCGGCGGGATGGCGAGGTCGAGATCGGCCACGGCTCGGAGGCCGCCAAAGCGAATCCCCGCCTGCTTCAGTTCGAGGAGCATCCCGCGCCGCCTAACCGCTCGATATGCGCCCGCTGTGCGTCGCTGGCGCTGGCTCCTGCTTCTCACCGTGTCGCTGGTGGCCCTGGGCGCCGGTGCCGCGGCGTACCGTACCGCCTACCGGGAGGGCGACGCCGGTCCGCTGCCTGGGATTCGCGACGGGGTGGTGCTGATCGTGACCGATAACGTGCGCCAGGACCACACCTCGCTCTGTGGCTACGCGCGGCCCACCACGCCGCAGCTGGAGGACTTCGCTCGCGCGCCCGGCGCCGTCCACACCTGCCGGGCCTACGCCCCGGGGAGCTGGACCTTGCCCTCGCACGCGAGCTTCTTCACCGGCACGGGGCCCTTGGACCACGGGGCGCACGAGTACCGGGGCGACGTGAAGAACCATCGTGGCAGCGGCATCACCACGCACAAGCTCAAGCCCGATGTGGAGACGCTCGCGGAACAGATGCGACTGCGGGGCTACCAGACGGTGCTGCTCGCGGGGAACCCGGTGGTGTCGGGGGCCACGGGTCTCGCGCAAGGTTTCACGCACGTTCGGGCCGCCAAGGAGTTCGGCGACCTCGACTGGCCCATCCTGGTCGACACGCTCCGCGAGCTCATCCGCAGCGAGCTCGAACCACTCGGTGGCCCCCTCTTCCTGGTGGTCAACCTCGCCGAGGCGCATCGCCCGTGGAAGGGGGTGCCCCGGGAGCACGCCTACTTGCCCAAGCGTGGTCGCCTCCAGTTCGACAACACCAAGCTCGACAGCCCCTGGCGCGAGCTGTTGGAAGGGCGCATCGCCGAGGATGATCGGCGGAAGTTCCTCGGCCACATCACGGACGTCTACGACTACGGCATCGAGCGCGCCGACACGGGCGTGGCCGAGGTGGTGCGCGCAGTCCGCGAGACGGGCTGGTGTGGGGCGAAGTGTCGCGTGGTCGTGACCAGCGACCACGGCGAGTTCATGGGCGAGCACGAGCTCGTCGACCACGGTTTCTACGCCTGGGAGGCCAACGCCCGGGTGTACGTGGCGGCCCAGGGCCTCGACATCGCCACGCTTCCCGAGCCCTTCCCCGCGTCGGCCGTGTACAACCTGCTTCGCGATGGTTCGCTCCCCGAGCCCCTCCCCCTCGTGGAAATGCCGGCCTGGCCCCACGTGCGCCGCCACATCCACAGCATGGAGCGCGCCTTTGGCTCGGTCAGCCTCGCTCGGTGGAGTGGCTGGTCCAAACTGATGTGGATGGACGGAGAATTTTTCCAGTTCGACCTCCGCGCCGACCCCGGCGAGGAAACTCGCCTGCCCCTGGTGCCCGACGAGGCCTTCGCCGCCCTCGCCAAGCGGGTCGAGGCCGCCCAGTTCAAGGACAAGTCGGCCCCCGCCGACGACGACGCCGACATGATGGAGATGCTCGAGGCCGCCGGCTACATGCAGTAGGCGGGAGGAATCGCTTGACAGTGCCCGGAGGCTCCTGTATCTCCCGCCCGATCCGGAGCGTTCATGTCTCGCTACGTCGTATCTGCGATTTTGCTCGCCGGTTGTTCCCAGACCTACAGCGGCGCTGACGACGACCCCAAGGGTCAATCGGAAGATAGCGCGGTGGAAACCGACGCGGACACCGACAGCGACAGTGACACCGACACCGATACGGACACCGACACCGACCCCGACACGGATGCCGACCGCGACAACGACGCCGACGGGGATGGCGATCTCGACACCGACACCGACACCGACACCGACAACGACAATGACGTCTATACGGACACCGACGCCGACGCAGACACCGACGCCGACACCGACGTGGACACCGGCACGGCGAGCTGCCCCCCGGCCGGCCCCGACTTCACCTACGTGGTCCAGACCCTGGAAGTAGCGGGAAGTCGCGACGGCCTCGACCTCGACGGCGACGGCACCAGCGACAACGTGCTCAGCGTCATCAAGTCCTCGCTCGACGACTCCATCGTCGACGCGATGGCCACCACCACGAGCGTCATCATCGTGCAGCTCTGGAACGTCGATGACTGGTGCGAAGACCCCGACGTGTACGGCGGCATCCTCAGCGCCACCGACACCGACGGCACCGTGGCCGACAACTACTCGGGCAGCGAGTCCTTCTCGGCGGGCAGCGCCGTTGACAGCAGCGGCCACAGCACCGAGGTGGGCACCGTGGTGATCACCGCCAGCACCTGGTCGATCACCGTGGCCAGTGCCTCCTTCGAGGCCGGTGGTTTCACGCTCACCAACTCCACGCCGGTCTACGGCGTCGGCACCGCCGACGACACGAGCATCGCGGGCACCATGGGTTTCGCGCTGCCGGCCACGCTAATGGAGGAGATCGCCACCGCCGAGGGCTACGACCCCGAGCTGGCCTGGAGCCTGGCCGACATCGACAGCGATGGCGACGGCACCTACGACGCGCTCTCCATCGCGTTCGAGTTCACCGGCGTGACCGGCTCGGTGTACTAGCGGCGGCTGCGGTACACTGCCGCTCATGATCATCCTCCTGGGCGCGGCGCTGGCGGGCGAGCTGAAGAACGACGAGTGCGAGGTCGGCGGGGCCGACTGCTCCGTCACCTTCCAGCAAGGTTTCGTCGATGGGGAATGCTGGGCGTCGGTGTACGAGCCCCAGCCCTCCGACTACCCGTTCACGCCCGAGTACGTGGAAGTCTTCATCGGCCCCGACGGCGATGGCTACTTCGAGGTTTCCGTCTGGACGGTCGACGCCGACAACATCCCGGAAGACCGGCTCGGCGTGGAGGCCGGCTACTTCACGGGCGAGACGGACGAGATCGGCTCCTTCAGCTTCGCCGAGGCCGAGGTCGACCTCCCGGTCATCACCGAGGGCAAGATCGCCGCCGTGATGTGCTTCGAGGGCCACAGCTCCAGCCCGACGATCGCCAACGACGACGGCCTCGACTACGAGGACCGGAACCTCATCTACGCCGCGGGCGTGGGTTGGGGGACGAACAAGGACTTCGGCGTGAAGGGCGACTGGATCATGCGCCTGACCTGGGACGGGGGCGGCGACGCCGACACTGACACCGACACCGACACCGATGCCGACAGCGACACCGACACGGATGCCGACGCCGACACCGATACCGGCGCCGACCCGGCGCTCCTGCTCTACAGCATCACGCCCAACCACAGCGTGCTTGGCGTGGCCGAGGCGGTGACGCTCGTGGGCGACGGCTTTGTCGACGGCACGCGGGTGCTGGTGGGTGGACTCGAACTCTCGGGGGCCATCGTGGCCAACGAGCAGACGATCACGGGGCGTATTCCCACGGCCTTGCCCGAGGGCATCCACGACGTGACGGTGGCCGCGCCCGACGGGAGCACGGCGCTCCTTGCGCAGGGCTACACGGTGGAGGCCGCAGGCTGCGGTTGTGGCTGGGACGGCGGCATCTCGCTCGCGGGCGTGGCGGCAGCGATGGGCTGGGGCCTTTCGCGCCGGCGCGGGCGGGGATAGTCGCGGGGCCGGCCCGGGAGCCCCCTTGGAGAACATCGACGAGAACGAGGTCATCTACGACTGGAACCTGCGTGGTGCGTCGCTCCCCGCGCCCCCCCGAAGGGTGTTGATTGTCGACGAGACCCTGCGAGACGGCGTGCAGTGCCCGTCGGTCACCGACCCGCCGATCGAGGCGAAGCTCGAGATGGTTCGCCTCATGGCGAAGGTGGGCGTCGACGTGGTCGACATCGGGCTCCCCGGCGCGGGCCCGCGGGCCGTGGCCGACGTCACCCGGCTGGCCGAGCTGATCCGCGACGAGAAGCTGCCCATCCTCGCCAACTGCGCGGCGCGTACCCACGCCAACGACATCACCCCGATCGTCGAGATCTCGCAGAAGACCGGCGTGCCCATCGAGGTGATGGCCTTCCTCGGCGCCTCGCCGATCCGGCTGTACGCCGAGGGCTGGGACGTCGACCTGCTCGAGAAGCGTACCCGCGAGTCGATTCGCCTCGCGAAGCAGAACGGTCTCCCGGCCACCTTCGTCACCGAAGACACCACGCGCGCCCACCCGGAAACCCTCCGGCGCCTGTTCTTGGCGGCGATCGAGGAGGGGGCCGATGGCCTCTGCGTGTGCGACACCTGCGGCCACGCCACCGACACCGGCGTGCGCAACCTCGTGGCCTTCACCCGGTCGGTCATCGCCGAGTCCGGGCGCTCCGTGCGCGTGGACTGGCACGGCCACAACGACCGCGGCTATGGCCTGTCCAACGCAATCACCGCCTGCGAAGTCGGTGCCGACCGCGTGCACGGCTGCGTGCTGGGCGTGGGCGAGCGCGTGGGCAACACGTCGCTGGACCTTCTGCTCGTCAACCTGAAGCTCATGGGCTGGCACGAGGGCGACCTCACGCGCCTCGGCGAGCTGGTCGACCTCGGATCGCGCTCCTGCAACGTGCCGATCCCGGTGAGCTACCCGGTATTTGGCAAGGATGCCTTCCGCACGGGCACCGGCGTGCACGCTGCGGCCATCATCAAGGCCATCAGCAAGGGCGCCGACTGGCTCGCCGATCGCGTGTACAGCGGTGTCCCGGCGGGCTGGTTCGGGCGTCGCCAGGAGATCGAGATTGGTCACATGGCGGGCGACTCCAATATCGTCTTCTGGCTGCGGCAACGTGGTTTTGAGCCCACCCCCGAGCGGGTGAGCGCCATCCGGGCTCGCGCCAAGGCCACCAGCCGGGTGCTCGAGGAGAGCGAGATCCTGAGCGCGCTCGCGGGAAACTAGGGCGCGAGAACCGGGTTCGTCGCGCGGCACACGCGGGCGCGCAGGCCGTCGAGCGATGTGCCCGCGGGTGGGGTCAGCCGGATCATGCGAACGGTGCCCATCGCGTCGTTGAAGGCCAGCATCGCCGATGGACGCAGCGGAGCGCGCTCGTCAGGCGGGAGGCGGACGGTCTCGATGGCGCCGCCGTCGTAGGTGAGGCGCAGCGAGAAGTCGACCGGGCGGAGGTTCTCGGCCTCGATCTGCAGGTAGTGTCCGCGCGCGGGGACCGGCGCGTCGGTGAGGGCCAGGAGCGTGCCGCCGTCGCGAAGGCTCAGTACGCGGGCGGCGCTGGCGTCGGTGCAACCGCCGTCGACCAGCGGCAGGAGTTGGCGGAAGCCCTCGGCCTTGGCGAGAGAGGCGCCATGCGCGGCGGCCTGTCCGAAGAGATGGTTGACGCTGAACACCCACACGAGAACATCAGGCTTATGAAGCTTGAAGTTCTCGCCTTCGAGCCAGGAACGTAGCGCGCTGCCCAACCGGCCGTCGGCCAGCGTGATGTTGAGCAAGGGCGCGTCGAGCTCGGCCTCGAGCGCCTGCGGCATGAAGAACATGGGGTTGCCGAAGCTCGACGACACCATCACCACCTCCGGCTCGGGCGCGTCGGCCAGGAGGAGGCTGCCGTCGACCGGGGCGTAGTCGAGCACGTAGTTGGGCTGCTCGAAGTTCGATGTCGGCTTCGTCCCGCACGCCGCGGCCAGATCGGTGGCGAGGACGCCCGGCCGGGGACGATCCACGCCCTCGACGCGCAGCGCGGCGGCGGCCTGTCCGAGCCAGGGGTATTGCCCCTGCGCGCGAATGGTGCTCGCGATGAGCTGGGCGGCGGCCAGCGAGCCCTGGGCCGTGAAGTGGCCATCGTCGGGGCGGAACATCGCCTCGCCGCGCGTGGCCATCTCGAGGCCGAGGGCCATCAGGTCGGGGGCGCCGGCGCCCTGGGCCCGGAACCACTCGAGCGTGCCGGCGAAGGCCGAGCGATCGTCGAGCCAGTAGCGAGGCGCGCTAGACCGCGGTCCCGGGGCCAGCACGACTCGCGCGCGGGGGGGGATCATCACCACCACCACCTCGGTGCCGAGGGCCTCCAGCGAGCGGATCATTCGCGACATCTGGAGCATCGCCGCCGGCTCGGGCCGGAACTCCATGGGGCCGTTCTCGGGCGCCAACAAGTGGCCGTCGATCTCGCGCCAACCGAGCTTCTGGGCGGCCTCGCAGATCGGCGAGGCGAGCGCCGTCGACATCGCGAGCATCAGGTGCATGGGGCGGCCTTCTCGCCCCTCCCTAGCGCACCCATCCGTGGCGGACCAAGTCGCCGGCCAGCTAGTTTGCCTGCGAGGTGAGGACCGATGGCGTGGCTCTGGTGCCTCTGGTCTTTGTCGCTGGCGGCGGAGCCGAGGACCGACGAGGCCTGGCTGTCGCGACACGACGCCACTGCGGGGCGGGGCTCGCCGCGGCCCACTTGCCCCCCGCGCGAGGAGAAGGCGAAGCCTCGCCCCGAGCCGTCCGCTCGGGACTGGCCCCTCTGGGAGATCGACCTCGCGGAAGGCACCGGCCCCGCCGAGGTGCTCGCTGTCGCGCGCGCCCCAGCTCGGGTGGTGGAGCTGCCGCTCGGCGGCAAGGCGGACGACGTCGCCCGCGTGAAGTCGGCGCTGTCGCGACCGGGTGCGCGCGTGGGAATCTGGGGCGACAGCCACAGCGCGAGGGGGCCGTTTGTCAACGCGCTTCGCGCGGTCGTGCAGGGCGCGCTCGGCACCGGCGGTCTCGGCTTCGTGCCGGCGGTTCGACCTGGGCAGTACGTCGACTCTCCCGGCGTGACCGCGTGTGGAGTCGGGGACTGGTCACGGCGCGCTCCGGTGGGCAAAGCGGCCGAGCTGACGCAGGGGCTCGGTCCCCGCCTCGACCTCGTCGAGGCCCGCGACCCGAACGCCTACGGCTGGGTCTTCGCCAGCGAGCCCGTGTCACGCATGGTGCTGCTCTTCGAGCGGCACGCTGCTGGCGGGGCGCTCTCGGTGAGCGTCGACGACGTGCCCCCGGTGGCGGTGACGACCGCGGGGGAGGGGCCTGGCGCGGTGGCCTTCGACGTGACGGAGGGGAAGCACCTGCTTCGCTACGCACCCCGTGGCGATGGCGCGGTTCGGCTCTCGGGGGTGCTGCTCGAACGCGCCGGCACGGGCGCCGTGGTGGACAACTTGGCGGTGTCGGGGGCGGTCTTCGCGAGTTGGCAACGCGCCGCGCCCGCGTCGATCGGGGCTTGGGCCCAGTGGCTGCGGCACGACCTCGCCGTCCTCGAGTACGGCACCAACGAGGTGGGGGCCTATCGTTTCGATCGCGCGGCGTACCGGGTTGAACTCGCTGCATCTCTAGCGGCTTTCCGCGCGGCGCTGCCGGGCACCCCGTGCGTCGTGGTGGGGCCGCCCGACCGAGCGTGGGCGCGCGAAGGCGAACGTTTTGCCATCTTCCAGGGCACGGGCTGGGTGATCGAGGAGCAAGCCGCACTCGGCCCAGAGTACGGCTGTGCCACGTGGAGTTTTCAGGCCGCGATGGGGGGCGCCGGCAGCGCCGTAGCGTGGCGACGAGCGACGCCGGCCTGGCTGGGGGCGGACTACATGCACCTCGAGAAGGCGGGCTCGGCCGTGGTCGCTGGGGCCCTCGCCCGCGCGCTCGGGCTGCCTACGGACGGTTCGAGCGCTGGCGCACGATGACGTTCTGCACGACGTGAAACAGGCAGAGTGCGCTCACGACGTAGCTGGCGACGGGCACGTGCTCGATGCCTACGATGCCAAACCAGGCGAAGTACGCCGCGGCCGCGATGTTGAGGCCCTGGAAGGCCCAGAAGGCCCAGTCGTTCTTGAGGGTGGTGATCAGCGTGCGGTTCAGCAGGAGTAGCATCGCGAGGCCAACGACGTCGTACGGGAAGTTCTCCGCGTTCATCAGGGTCCGATCGCCACGTTATCGAGAAGTCGAGTCTTGCCGTAGCGGGCGGTGGCAATGGCGCGCAGCGGGCGGTCGATCTGCTCCACCGGGTCGAGCGTGTCGGGGTGGACAACGGCGAGGTAGTCGAGCCCGTCGCAATCGAGGATGGCGCGTCCCTCGGCGATCCGCTCGGTGGCGGTGGGCGCGCGGCTCTCGCGCATTGCAAAAAGTGCACGATGTAGGCTCAACGCACGGCGTCGCTCCTCGCCCGACAGGTAGACGTTGCGCGAGGACAAGGCGAGGCCGTCGTGGTCGCGGACCAGCGGTCCGGGGACGATCTCGATCCCCATCGCCAGGTCGTGGGCCATCGACTTGAGCACGGCAAACTGCTGGTAGTCCTTCTCGCCAAACATCGCCGCTGTAGGCTGGACAAGGCCGAAAAGTCTGCAAACGACGGTCGCGACGCCCTGGAAGTGCTCGGGCCGCGCGGCGCCCTCCCACCGCGCCGTGATCTGCGACACGTTCACCGTGGTGCGGAAGTCGGGCGGGTAGAGGTTCTCCGGCATGAAGAGGATGTCGCAGCCTGCGGCCTCGCACTTCTTCGCGTCGCCCTCGGGGTCGCGTGGGTAGCGCCCGAGGTCCTCGGTGGGCGCGAACTGCAGCGGATTGACGTAGATGCTGACGATCAGGATCTCACAGCGCTGGCGCATGAGCTCAATCAGCGTGGTGTGCCCCCGGTGGAGGTAGCCCATGGTCGGCACGAAACCGACCTTCTTGCCGCGCGCGCGCCAGCCGAGGGCGAGCGCGTGCATCGTGTCCACCGAGCGGATGATGTCCATGGCGCGGCGCGCCTTATCCTACTTGCCGCCGCCGTAAACTTTGCCCGTGGTGTCGTAGGTGTGCTCGGGACCAGGGAAAGTACCGCCCTTCACCTCGGCCACGTAGGCGCGCCCCGCGCCCTCGATGATGCCGGCCAGCTCGGCGAAGCGCTTCACGAAGCGCGGCTTGAAACGTTCGTCCATCCCGAGCAGGTCGTTGCACACGAGCACCTGCCCGTCGCAACCGGCACCCGCACCGATGCCGATGGTGGGTATGGAGAGCAGAGCGCTAAGCTCGGCCGCGAGCGCGGAGGGGATCATCTCGAAGACGATGCAGAAGGCGCCAGCCTCCTGGACGGCCAGCGCATCTTCGCGAATACGACGCGCGGCGGTCTCGTCGCGTCCCTGCACCTTGAAGCCGCCCATCGCGTGGACGGACTGCGGCGTGAGCCCGACGTGGCCCACCACCGGGATGCCGGCGTCGACGCAGGCCCGGATCGCCGGCGCCGAGCGCACGCCGCCTTCGAGCTTCACGGACTGGGCGCGGCCTTGCTGGACGAGCTTCCCGGCCGACTCCAAGGCCTGCGTGGGGGAGAGCTGGTAGCTCATGAAGGGCATGTCGATGGTAAGATGTGCCCGTTCTAGGCCGCGATTCACCGCCCGCCCGTGGTAGGCCATCTCGTCGAGGGTCACGCGGAGGGTGTTTTCTTCACCTTGGACGACCATGCCCAGCGAGTCGCCCACCAGCACCATGTCGACGCCGGTGCGGTCGAGCAGCCGCGCCATCGCGACATCGTAGGCGGTGACCATGGCGATCTTCTCGCCGATGGACTTCATCTTCAGGATGTCGGGCGCCGTCAACCGGGGCATGGGTCCTCGCGGGCCGCGCCCCTTATCGCGGCAGGCCTAGGTGGAAGCCGCGCCGAAGAGACCCACCTGCTGCGCGCCGTTGTAGGGCGGGGGCGAGTCGGCAGTGGGGCGCCCCTCGATCCAGCCCGCGATCATCGCGAGCACCCGGGCACGGGCAGCGGGGTCATCGACGTAGTCGATCACGTCGGTGCGCACGACGTGCACCGGGCAGAGGGTCCACTGGTCCCACAACCGGTAGTACCGCTCGCGCAGGTCGTCGAGGTAGGCGGCGGGGATGATCTGCTCCGCTGGGATGCCGCGGCGCGCGATGCGACTGCGGATGATCTCGGTGTCCGCGTCGAGGAAGACGACGAAATCCGGCCGCAGCGGCGTCTCGTCGAGCAAGCTGGCGAAGCGGCGGTAGAGCGCCAACTCGTGGCCGCTCAGGGTCATCTCGGCGAAGAGGCCGTCCTTGGCCATCAGGTAGTCGCACACCGTGAGCGGATGGAAGAGCGAGGTCTGCCGAGCCTGCAGCTGCTGGGCGTAGCGGTTGGCCAGGTAGAACATCTGCGCCGGAAAAGCGAAACGTTCAGGATCGGCGTAGAACCGGGCGAGGAAGGGGTTGTCGTCGGCGGGCTCGAGCACCAGCCGAGCGTCCCAGTCGCGCTCGAGGATGCGGCACAGCGTGGTCTTGCCGACCCCGATGAGCCCCTCGATGACGACCAGTCCTCGCACGCTCGCCCCTTAGCCCGGCGCCACTTTCCGGGGTGCCCCTTGACGCCACCCCGCTGACGGTCGTCCGCGTGCCGGTGACGGACGTCCGTCGTTTTCGACAGCCGCCGCGACGGGAGAAGGCTCGTTTTCCGCTGGCACGAGCCGTGCCAAGCCCCGGGGCGGCGCGCCCCGTCGGGCGGCCAGGAGCAAATCATGCTTGGATTGAACAAGGCTTTTCTCATCGGACACGTGGGCCAGGACCCGGAGATCAAGACCTCACCGAACAAGGGTACGACCTACTGCAAGCTCACGCTCGCGACGCCAAATCACAAGAAGGAAGGGGAAACCTGGGTGGACCACCCCGACTGGCACCGCCTTACCCTGTTCGGCTTGCCGGCCGAGCGCGTGGCGAAGTCCGTGAAGAAGGGCGACACCCTCGCGGTGGAGTGCACGATCCGTCATGGCAAATGGACCGACAAGGACGGGCAACAGCGGTACGAGACCTCCCTGCTCGTCGACCGGGTGCTGTGGACGGTGCCCAAGGCGCAGCGCGCCGAGGAGTTCGGGAGCGGCCGTCCGCCCGGGCAGCCGGAGGATTTCCCGGTGTCGGCGCCCGAGGTCGACCAGATCCCCTTCTAGACCCCCATTCCGAGCGCCCGTCCCCAGTCGCGGAGGCGTGGGGGGCGGGCGCTTTTCCATTCTGGTGGCCGCAACCCTTGACGGAACGCGCGTGATCGCTAGAATCGCGCGCCCCCGACCCTCCCCCGGAGTTTCTGATGTCGATGCTACGCGTGCTCGCGCTGTCTTTCCTCGCCGCTTGTACCGGCGGCGGCGGTGGCAACGAGGCCCCCAGGGAGATCGTGATCGGCCAGTACGGCTCGCTCACCGGGACGGCCGCCACCTTCGGCATCTCCACGAAGGAGGGCATCGAGATCGCCACCGCCGAGCAGAACGCGAAGGGTGGCATCGCCGGCGTCAAGATCCGCATGGTCGTTGAAGACGATCAGTCCAAGCACGAGGAGGCCGCCACCGCCGTGAGCAAGATCCTCAGCACCGACCACCCGGTGGCGGTGCTGGGCGAGGTGTCCTCGTCGCGCAGCCTCGCCGCCGCGCCGCTGTTGCAGAAGGCGGGCGTGCCGATGATCTCCCCGTCGTCGACGAGCGAGAAGGTCACCGCCGTGGGTGACAACATCTTCCGCGTGTGTTTCATCGACCCCTTCCAGGGCCAGGTGATCGCCGACTTCGCCTACAACGACAAGCAGATCCGCAAGGCGGCGATCCTCAAGGACGTGAAGAACGACTACTCGGTGGGCCTCGCACAGGTCTTCACCGAGCACTTCACCAAGTTCGGCGGCACGATCACCGGCGAGGAGGCATACAGCGAGGGCGACTTCGACTTCAAGGCCCAGCTCACCTCGATCATCGCGGGCCAGCCCGAGGCGTTGATCCTCACCGGCTACTACACCGAGGTGGGTCTCATCGCGCGCCAGGCTCGCGAGCTCGGCTTCACGGGGATCTTCCTGGGGGGCGACGGCTGGGACTCCGAGAAGCTGGTCGAGCAGGGCAAAGACGCGATCATCGGCGCCTACTACACCAACCACTACTCGGTCGACGACCCGAGCCCTGCCGTGCAGGCCTTCATCCAGAAGTACGAGGCCGCCTACAAGAAGAAGCCCGACGGCCTAGCGGCTCTCGGTTACGACGCGGCCAAGATTCTCTACCTCGCGATGGAAGACGTGGCGACCGACCCCAAGATGGCCGAGGCCTTCGCGGACCGTTCCACGGTTCCTGCCACTGAGGGCAGTCGCAAGGCCGCGCGGACGGCGCTGCGTGATCGGCTCGCGCGGATCGAGGATTACCCGGGCGTCACCGGCTCGATCACCATCGACAAGGACCGCAACGCGGTGAAGCCGGCCGTGGTCGTGGAGGTGACGGCGCAGGGCCCCAAGTACGTGGCAACCAAGGCCCCCGCAGGGAGCGCGCCTGCCGCGCCCGCACCGGCGATCGAGGTCGCGCCTGGCCCCGAGGGCACGCCCGTCCCCGCGCCGCCCGTCGGCGGCGGGGTCCCGGCTCCCGCCGCGCCGCACTAAGCCCACGTCGTGACCCAGTTCGTCCAGCAGCTGGTGAACGGGTTGTCACTCGGCGCGATCTACGCGCTGGTGGCACTCGGCTACACCATGGTCTACGGCACCCTTCAGTTCATCAACTTCGCGCACAGCGAGGTTTTCATGGCCGGGGCCTTCGCCGCCATGGTGGTGGCGATCCACGCGGGCGTGGCCGAGAATCCCACCTGGGGAGGGGTGGCGCTCGTCGCCGTTGCGGCCATGGTGTTTTCCATGGTCCTGGCGGTGGTGATCGAACGCGTGGCCTACCGGCCCATGCGAAAGTCGTCGCGTCTCAATGTGCTCATCACCGCCATCGGGGTGTCCATTTTCCTACAGAACGTCGCGCTGGTCGGCTTCGGGACGGTCTTGCCCTTTCCGGAGATCGTGCCCCGCACGGGCTGGGAGATCGGCGGCGTGCGCGTGAGCCTCAACAATGTGCTGATCCTCGGCGTCACGCTGGTGCTCATGGTCGGGCTCACCTACGTGGTGGAGCGCACCAAGATCGGGCTCGCGATGCGCGCGGTGTCGCACAGTCGCGACACGGCCGCGTTGATGGGCATCCCGGTCGACCGCGTGATCGTCGCCACCTTCGCGGTGGGCTCCTTGCTGGCCGGCGCAGCGGCCTTCTTGTTCTGCATCGAGAACCCCCGGGTCGACCCGGCGATGGGCGCGAACATCGGGCTCAAGGCCTTCGTGGCGGCGGTGGTGGGCGGCATCGGCAGCATCCCCGGCGCCGTCGTGGGCGCAATTGTGCTCGGTCTCGCGGAAACGTTGGTGAGTGGCTACTTCACCTCCACGTGGCGCGACGCCATCGCGTTCCTCCTCTTGATTGTCGTCTTGCTCTACAAGCCCTCCGGCCTGTTCGGTCGACACCAGGTGGAGAAGGTATGAAGCGTGTCGTGATCGCGTATGCGCTCGTGGCGGCGGCGATCGCGGCGGTGTGGGCCATCGAGATCTACGCGATCCCCTGGACCGACGCCTACATCACCAACGTGCTGCTCCGCATCGGCTTCAATGTGCTGTCGGTGCTGGGCCTGTCGCTGGTGCTCGGGTTCACCGGCCAGTTCTCGCTCGGCCACGCGGGGTTCATGGCCGCAGGCGCTTATGGCGCGGCCATCCTCAACATGCACGCGGGTCTCCCCGCGCCACTGGCGATGGTGGGGGGCGGCGTGGTGGCCGGGCTCGCGGGCGTGGTAGTGGGCGTGCCGTCGCTGCGCCTCTCGGGCGACTACCTGGCGGTGGTCACCCTCGGCTTCAACCAGATCATCATCGTCATCATTCAGAACACGCCGCTTCTGGGGCAGGCCGCCGGCCTCACCGGCGTGCCTCAGGTCACCAACTTCGGCTGGACCTTCACCTGGGTGATCCTCGCGGCGGTGTCGCTTCGCAACCTGCTCGACAGCCCGCACGGGCGTGCCTTCGAGGCGGTGCGCGACAACGAGATCGCCACCCGCTCGCTCGGGATCGACACCACCCGCGTGAAGGTGACAGCCTTCGTGATTGGCGCCTTCTGGGCCGGCGTGGCGGGATCGCTCATCGGCTTCAACCTCTCGAGCATCTTCCCCTCCCAATTCCAGTTCGACCGCAGCATCGAACTGCTCGCGATGGTGGTGCTCGGCGGCACCGGCTCACTCTCGGGGCCGGTGCTCGCGGCGGTGGTGCTCACCGCGCTTCCCGAGGTGCTGCGCGACATCCCCAACGCCGACCGCTACCGCATGATGGTGTACAGCGTGCTCCTGGTGGTGATGATGGTGCTCCGGCCGCGGGGGTTCCTCGGCAACCGCGAACTGAGCGACGTGCTCGTGGGCTTGTGGCGCCACGTGCGGAAGCCTGGACAGGTCGCGTAGGGAGCGAGGGGCGAGGGCGCCCGGCCGCGACCACAGGATACCGGGCTAGGTGCCCGCCGAATTCCTGAACTGGTCCCGTCGTCACCGGTGCACACCCGCCCAGTGGGTACACCCCGCGAGCGAGGACGAAGTCGCCGCCATCGTGAAGCAGGCCGCCGGGGCGGGACAGGCGGTGAAGGTGGTGGGCGCAGGCCACTCCTTCAGTGCGATCGCGATGACCGATGGCGTCTTGATGTCGCTCGACCACCTGGACCGGATCGTGGCCGTCGACGGGCAACGCGGCGTGGTCCGCGTGCAGGCGGGGATGCGACTCCGGGACTTCAACCGGGCCTTGGCCGAGCACGGCCTGACCTTGCCCATCGTGGGTTCGATCGCCGAGCAGTCGATGGGCGGGCTCATCGCCACCGGCACACACGGGTCGAGCCTTAGGCACGGCAACCTCGCGACGCTGGTGATCGCGATGCGGCTGGTGTCGGGCACGGGCGACATCGTTGCCCTCCACGAGGGTGATTCCCGCCTGGAGGGGGCGCGGGTGAACCTCGGCGCACTGGGCGTCGTGACCGAGCTGACCCTCCGGGTGGAGCCTCGTTTCTCGCTGGCCGAGCAGACGGTGCCCATGGGATTCGAGGCGGCGCTGGCGGCTTTCCCCGCCTACGCCCGCGACCACGAGTACGCGAAGTTGTGGTGGCTACCGCACACCGACGCCGCCCAGCTCTTCCGAGCCGACCGTACGAACGAGGCATCGAACATCTCGGCCTCACGTCGATGGATCGACGAGCACATCGTCAACGCCTGGGTTTTCCCGGTCGTGCTCTGGCTGGGGAATACCTTCCCTGGACTCATCGCCCCGCTGAACCGGTTGACCGGGGCTGTCTACTTCCAGCCCCGCCGGACGGTCGGGCCCCCCGCCGAGGTCCTGAGCCTCGCGATGCCGCCCCGGCACTTCGAGGCCGAGTGGGCCATCCCCGTCGAGCACTGCGCCGACGCGATGCGACGCGTCCGCGACTTGGCCAACGGACTGCGTGTCAACTTCATCATCGAGGCGCGACTGGTGCGTGCCGACCACAACTGGCTGAGCCCGGCCTATGGTCGCGACACCATTCAAATCGGCGTGTACATCACGAACCCGGCCGACCGCGAGGCCTTCTTTGCGGGGGGAGGGGCGATCTTTGCCAACTACGGCGGGCGACCCCACTGGGGCAAAGAAAACGCGCTCACGGGCATCGACGCCGAGCGGCTGTATCCGCGGTTCCGAGATTTCCGCGAGCTGGTCAGCGGCCTGGACCCACAGGGAACATTTCGGAACGGGGTGCTCAGGCGCCTTCTCGACTAGCCTCGCCGTCGCGTCGCTTCGCTTCCGCCAGTAGCTCGCCGAAGCGCCCCGCCAGCGCCGCCGCGTCGCCCGGCCACCGCGCGCTCAGGTACTGGCCGTCCTCGACGACAAAGGGCGCGGCGTAGTCTGCGGAGAGCGGCCCACGTGCGAAGTGGCATCCCGTCGCGCGCACCTCGTCCTCCACCCACTCCGGGTAGGTTCGATAGTAGCTGCCCAGCTTCCACGCCGTGACCATCCACGCGGCCTGCTCCATGAAGCGAGGAAGGCAGGTGGTGTGCCGATCTCTCAAGACCCCGGCGCGGGCCGCGACGAGCACGCCATGGCAGATCGCGGCCACCGGGCCGCTCCACATCGCGCGGACGATCACGCGCACACGCTCGCTCTCGAGGTACGGCCGCATGCCCCGCGCGTGCCCGCCGGCGAGCCACAAACCGTCGAACGTCGAGGGCTCGGCCTCGTTCCAGGGCGTGGGTCGGAGAAACTCGGGATCCTCGCGGAGCTCGACGTAGCGCGCCTTGGCCTCGTCGCGTGCGCCGAGTTGCCCGAAGACCACGCCGGTGAGCAGCAAGGGGTCGGTCTCGGGTACCGCGCCGCCCTCGGTCGCAAAGTGCACCGTGTGCCCCGCGCGGCGAAGGAGCGCCCACGGGATGGCCACCTCGGTGGTGTCGAAGTCGCGGTCGGGCAGCGGGAGCAGGACGCGGGCCATGACGGTGCCTATCCGGGGCGGGACGTACGCTCGGAGCCGGGAGGCACGAACCGGGCGAGCGATTCGCTCGGCGGGGTGATCGACCTCAGGAAAACTGGTCGCCCGTGGTCGCGACCCACGGGAGGCAGCCCGGCAAGACCAGAACGACGACGGCAATCTCGTTGGCGTCGGGAGTCCTCGTCGCATTCCCGACACGCTCACAGCCGCGCTCCCGGGCTATCCGGATCCCACCGCGACGCCCGATCCCGGTCAACAAACGAGGTCCACCCCATGTCCTACACCGTCGCCGTTGAGCGTGACGCACCGCAGGCGGATCGCAAGCCTATCGGCGCGGGTCTGCTTCACTTCAACACGAGGGCGACCGGCGACGGCGGGTTCCAGACCCTGGTCGTCCTGGCCAGGGCTGCGGAAGCGGGCGTGGTCGGGGGCGCCATCGGCGAGGTCTTCTGGGGCTGGCTCCACCTGCAGCAGCTCTGGGTGGAGGAGTCGTTGCGTAGTAGTGTCGCGGGCAGCGCGCTTCTGGCCGCAATCGAGGCGGAAGCGTTGCGCCTGGGCTGCGTTGGCGCGCATCTCGACACGTTCAGCTTCAAGGCACGCCCGTTCTACGAGCGGCATGCCTACGAGGTTTTCGGCTCGCTCGACGGATTCCCGGCGCCGTATACTCGGTACTTCATGAGGAAGCTGCTGGTCGAGCGAGACGCGACGGGTTGACTCGGGTGCCCGCGCTGCGCACGCGTCCTGGCGCCGCCGCCAGCTACTCGGTGGCCGGGCTGAGCATGTTCAGCTTGCGGCCGTTGAGCGGCTGCGTGGGCCGGTAGTTGTAGTCGAACAAGGCATGGAAGGCCGCCACGTCGTCGGGCAGCATCGGGAGCAGCGTGCCCACGAGGTAGAACTGCACCCCCTCGGTGCAGGGCGGCGTCGTGAGCGATCCGCTGTAGGTGAGCGCGTCGCTCCCCTCGGCGAAGCTAAACACCTCGCCCAGGTTCACCGACGTGCCCAGCGACTCAGGCTCGTGCGACTCGGGCAGCGCGATCGCCTCGCGGAAACGCAGCGCCCCGCCCTCGTCGAACAGGCCCGCCACGCCGTCCTCGGCGTCGGCTCCCGCGAAGATCGCGACCACCGCGAGCTTGGTCGGGTCGTCCTTCCCGGTGTGCACGAAGTGGATCTCGATGTCGGTGTGCTCGCCGATGACCGTGTGCTCGCTCAGCCCGTGGAAGTGGAACTGGACGAGGTCGTATTGCTGGCCCTCTACCGTCATGGTGCTGCCGGGATCCACGTCGTAGCGAAGGTAGTAGCCGGGGTTGTAGGCGTTCAGTTCCGTCGTGCTCCACGAGAGTGCCGGTGGGGTGCCGCTGCCCAGCTCGATGTCGGCCTGGGTGATGTCGACTGGCGACTGCTGGGTGCCCTCGCCACAGGCCGACCACTCCTCGCTGAGCTCCCCCCAATGCTCCGGACCCGTTTCCCCCGAGTAGCTCCACTCGGGTTCGGGCTCCTCCTCGGTGTCGCCGGTCTCGGTGACGTCGCCCGTCTCGTCGTTGCCGTCCTTGGCCCCCGTCTCGTCGTTGCCCGAGTCGCCGAGGAACATTTCACACGACAGGAGGATCAGCAGGGGGGTGAGCATCCCGCTCGCCTAACGCGCGGGGAGTGACCTGAGGCAGCTAGCGCCGGGATCCCAGCGCGAAGGCGACGAGCGCCACGAGGTAAAGGACTCCCGACGGGATCGAAAACAGGGCGGTGGCCCACATGGCGGTCTGGATACTCGCGGCCAGCGTCTGGACCTTGTGCTCCACCGGCACGTCGGCCACCTGTTCGAAGGCCCGGACGAGGCCGAGGACGGTCCCGCCGGTGCCGAATAGCCAGAGCACGCCGGCCATCACGGGGAGCCAGGCGGCGCGTGCCCAGGCCACCGTCCCCCGGCGCCGAGCGACCCAGCGACCCCAGGCGAACATGCCCGCCGTGATCGCCGCTTGCACGAACAGCGTGAAGAGCACGCTCCCGACGATGGCCAGCTCGCTCACGGCGAGGACCCTAGAAAGCCTCGACGACCACCGCGATGCCCTGGCCCCCGCCGATGCAGGCGCTGCCGAGGCCGTAGCGCTGCTTGCGACGGCGCAGCTCGTGCAAAAGCGTGCCGGTGATGCGCGCGCCCGAGGCGCCGAGCGGGTGGCCCAGCGCGAGGGCGCCGCCGTTGACGTTGGTGATGCTGCGGTCGAGGCCGAGCTCGCGCTCCACCGCGAGGTACTGCGGCGCGAAGGCCTCGTTCACCTCGACCAGCGCCATGTCGGCGAGGTCGAGGCCGGTCTGCTTGAAGGCGGCGCGCGAGGCCGGCGCGGGACCGATGCCCATGATCGAGGGGTCGCAGCCCGCCACGCCCCAGCCCACGAGGCGACCGATGGGAGTGAGCCCCTTCTTCTCGGCCCACTTGCCGTCGGCCACCACCAGGGAGGCGGCGCCGTCGCAGATGCCGGAGGCGTTGCCCGCGGTGATCAGACCGTCTTTCTTGAAGTAGGGCGCGAGCTTGGCGAGGGTGGCCATGTCGGTGGCGCGGGGGTGCTCGTCGACCTTGAACTCGATGTCGCCCTTCCGTCCCTTGATGACGAAGGGCACGATCTCGTCGGCGAAACGACCGGCGGCGTTGGCGGCCTGCCAGCGGGTCTGGCTGGCGACGGCCACCTCGTCGACCTCCTCGCGCTTGAGCCCGTACTGATCGCCAAGCTTCTCGGCGGTCTGCGCCATCGCGAGCCCGGTGACGGTGTCGGTGAGGCACTCCCAGAGGATGTCCTTCATCACCGGTGGGCGGCCGAACTTGGCGCCGTCGCGGAGGCCGTGAATCACGTGAGGCGCCATGCTCATCGCCTCGGTGCCGCCGCAGAGCACGGCGTTGGCCTGGCCGGTGAGGATCTCCATCGCCGCGCTGACGACGGCCTGGAAGCCCGATCCGCAGAGGCGCTGCACCGTGAGGGCCGGCACGTGCACCGGGACGCCCGACTTCAGCGCCACGTGGCGGGCGCCGTAGATCGCGTCGTTGCTGGTCTGGAGCACGTTGCCGTAGATCACGTGGTCGATGTCGTCGACCGTGAGGCCCGCGCGCTCCATCGCGGCTTTTGCCGTCGGTACCGCGAGGTCGTTCGCGTTGATGTCTTTCAGCGTGCCGCCCTGGGTGCCAAAGGCGGTGCGGCAGGCGGAGAGGATGACGATGTCGCGGTCGAAGGGCATGGGGGCTCCGAGAAGGGGGCGCGACTATCCCGCGGAGGTTGTAGGGGGTAGGCTGGAGGCTGTAGGGGGTGACGGCCGGGGCGTCCTGCCATCCGCGGCGTTCTAGGCCAGTCTTCGCAGGGCCTCGCGCACCAGGGCGTCGATGTCGGCTGGGGCACCTGGCGACGGAGCGGAGGGCGAGGGCGACGCTTCGGTCCTGGGGCCGAGGCCGGCTTTCTTGCGGGCCTCGAGCAGGCGAGACACGTCGTCGCTCGGGAGCGCGCGCGTGCCGCCGAGGGGTCGGGCGATCACCGCGATGCGGGCGAGGTGCTCCACCAGCTCCATGCGTAGGTAGGCGGTCTCGGCGTCGGGTGCGATGACGAGCACGCCGTGGTTGCCCAGGAGCACCGCGTCGGTCAGGGCCATCGCCGCCTCCAGCCCCGCCGTTGACGAGCCCGGGGCCACGTAGTTCACCAGCGGGATGTGTTCGCCCAGGGAGACAACGGCCTCGGCGAGGAAGGGGCTCTCCCAAAAGCTCCCGCCCGCGCAGGCCCAGGCCGTGGCGTGGGGCGGGTGGGCGTGGAGCACCCAGCGCGCGTCGGGACGGGCGCGGTAGGCCGCGAGGTGCAGCGCCATCTCCGAGAACACCTTGCGCGTGCCCTGGACCACCTTCCCCTCGGCATCGACGACGACGAGGTTCTCGGGGGCGACGAGGCGCTTGGAGATCGCGGTGGGCGAGGCGAGGAAGCGCCCGTCGCCCAGGCGGACACTCACGTTGCCGTCGTGGTTGGCCACCCAGCCGCGCGCGTGCACGTCGCGACAGAGGGCAACGAGGTCGCGAGACTCGGATTCCATTGCGGCGGGTCTAACGTACTGGCGGGACCGGAAACACGAGGGCCGCGCCTCTCCGGCGGAAGGGGCGCGGCGGATGCCGGACGACGGGCCGGTTGCCTACAGGGAGGCGTAGAACCACATGTTGAAGCTGGCGTCACTGTAGCCGTAGAAGGTGATCCGGGCGTCGAAGTCGACCCCAGAGGAAACGCCGCAGTAGTCAGCCTCCCCCGCGGCCAAAGCGCTGACACACCAGGGCTCCCAGGTCCACCACGTGCGGGTGTCGAGGTACACGTCGGGGTCGCCGGAGTCGGGGATGGCCCCAGCCGCCACGAGGTTGTTGTCGTAGTAGGTCCACGAGAGCGACTTCCCCTGCGCGAGCGAGACGCCGTACTTGTCCACCCATACGGACGACGGCGGCACGGCCGTCTCCGTGTCGATCGCCCCGGCCAGCAGCGTGTGGTAGGTCGTGCCGTCCTCGCCGAGCAGCGCGCCGACGTGCTCTCGGGCCACGAACTTCTCGATGCGCGCGTCCAGTCCCGTCGGTGGGCGCAACTCGCCCTCGGATGGCGTGGCGCGCAGTTCGATCAAGCCGCGGTCGGCGTCAGTGTAGTCGAGCACGTCGTCAACCGGCCCCTGCGCCAGTTCGACAAGCTCGTAGCCCCCGGAAACCGAGTAGCGCCCCGCGAGCAAGATTCCGTCCACCTCGGCCATCTCGGTCCACTCGCCCTCCGGCGCGTCGACGAGGAGGGCGTCGGTATTGTCGAGGTCGGCGAGCCAGCGGCCCTCGGCCGGTGCCGGGGCCTCGGCGTTCTTCGACGGCGCGACCGTGGTGCTCGCGACGGCCTCCGCTTCCGAACCGAGCTCGGTCGACGGAGGGGCGCAGGCGAGAACGAGGGACAAGATGAGGGACATGCTTGGTTTCCTTTGTTGGGGTTCGTCGGCCGGGCCGACAAGCCAACAACGCACCCCCCGGGGACAACCCCTCGCTGGTTTCGTCGTCTTTATTTTGTGGACGCCGTGAGGGTAACTCACCGTCTAGGCTGCTTTTCGTGCGCGCGTACGTTCCACAACAAGCGGCATTCGACCACCGGACAACTGGTGACAAGTCCCCCGAGATGGGCGCATGATCGGCCAAGAAAGCCCGATTAGTTTGACTCTGGGCCTGCGGTCGCCGCGTCGGCCGCGCCTTCCATCAGCGCCGCTTCCTCGGGGCTCACCCAGTCGCGGCAGGACCCCAGGACCCGCTCAACCTCGGCGAAGGCCACGTCGCCGTCCATCGCCACGCGTCGCCCCCAGCCGTAGGCCCGGGCGCAATCACCCTGTCCCGCCGCCCACTGGATGGCGGGGATCCAGATGCGCTGGTCGCTCGGTGGCGCGGTCTCGAGCCACTGGTCGCGCCAGCTCGTGTCACAGCCCTCGGTGCTGGGCGACCATGCGCACACCCTCATGCGGGCGCGCGCGGCGTTCCACTCCCACCCGTCGTCGCGGGCGGCGAGCTGGGCGTAGATCGCCATCGCCTCGCCCACGCGACCCACTTCCTCAAGGGCGTAGCCGTAGCGGTAGACAAACTCCGGGTCGTCGGGCCAGCGCTTGTAGTTCGCCTCTTTCTCGGCGAGATCCGGCGGGTCGGCCCACTGGGCGCTGTCGAGCACGGCCTGGTACAGCTCGCGGCGCGCCCACGACGCCCCCTCCTCGGTGTAGTAGCCCACGCGGGCGGTTTGCCAGCCGCGCGCGCGCAGGGCCTCCTGGGCTTCCCAGGTGTCGCCGTTGCCGCTGGTGCCACGCCAGCCGAAGGCGGTCCACCCTTCGCGGGAGAGCACGGGTGGGATGGACTCGACCGAGCCGCCGAGCCGTTGCTCCCAGCCGAGGCGAAGCTCCTCCATCGTGGGTAGACCTGGGTGGTCGACCTGCACCACCGTGGCGTAGAGCGGCGCGTAGAAGCTCGGCGACGGCGCCCAGGCCATCATCCCCGCGGCGCGGCCCTGGTGCGTGAGCGTGCGCCAGGGCAGCGACAAAGAAAGTCCGCTCTCCGCGACGGCGGCCGGTTCGGTGGGAAATCCGTTGATGGCGGGTAGCGCGCCCAGCACGAGGCACGTGGCCACGGGCGCCGCGAGGGTGAGGGTGGCCGTGGCGACCGAGGCGAGCGAGCTCGCGCCCGCCTTGGCGCGAGGGGCCGCCGTGGGCAGCGGGAAGGCCATCGCGGCCACGATGCCGCCCAGCCAGCCACCAAGGTGCCCGAGGAAGCTCACCTGCGGCGAGGTGAAGGACTCCACCAGCATCGGGATGGTGAGCACGACCGTGCCAAAGCCGTAGTTCCCACGCCGTGCCTGGGGAATCCAGTCGTTGTAACGCCAGCCGATGGCGAACTGGGCGCCCCAGAGGCCGAAGCCGATGATGCTCGAGCCGATGCAGGGAAGCTCCGAGAAGGCCACGATCAAGGCGGCGCCCCCCGCCACGCTGGCGGCGAGGATGCCGAGCAAACCCGAGCGGCCCACGGCTCGCTCGCAGCGGAACGAACAATAGGCGATCACCGCGAGGTTTCCCACGAGGTGGAAGGGGTTGGCGTGCACGAACTGCGAGGTGAGGGGACCCCACGCCGCCATGTCGAGCACGCTGGGCTCCCAGCCGACCGCGAGCAGGTGGATCACGCGGTCGGCGTGCTCGCGCGCGATCATCTCGCCGGCGAACTGCACCCCCCCCGCCAGCACCAGCACACCCACCAGGGCGAGCGTGAGCCAGGGGAACTGTCGCGACAACAGGTGCGCGTGGAATCGCGCGTCGGGGCTGTCAAGCGCGTCGGCCAGCTGGGCAATCTCGGCCACCTTCTTGTAGCCCTCGCCCGTCCAGGGCCCATAGTGCACCATCTCGTGGGGACTCACGCGCGCGCGACGGACATCCTCTTCCAGCTCATGGAGGTCGACAAGCAGCACCGTCCCATCGCGACGAAGCTCCGCTCGTTCAGCCATTCGAGACTAGGCCCGGTCGACGTCGTCGACGACCGCGAGGATCACGCTGTGCAAGGGGTCGGTGTCCTTGCCGAGGATCTGCCGGGCCGTGTTGCCCTCGCGCGCACAGAGCACGAGATCACCCACGCCGGCCTGCACGGCGTCGACGCTGAGAAAACTCTTGCCCGTGGCGCTGTGCCCATCGGCCTTCACCGGCTGGACGATCAAGACCGACTTGCCGTCGAAGCAAGGGTGCTTGACCGTGGCCACGCTGTTTCCGATCACGCGACAGAGGATCATCGGCCACCCTCCAGGTATTTCTTGTCGCTCCACGCGTGATCGACGATGCGCACGATGGCCGCGTCGACCGGCGAGTAGGTGTCGGGGAGGGCTAGCGCCGCCTCGCGCCCCGTGGTCCACTCGACGATCTCCCCTGCGCCCGCCTGCAGCGGATCGGCCGCGACGATCGCGTCGCCATCGGGCACGCCATTCTCGTCTTGCGGCTGGATGAGCAAGAGCCGCACGCCGACCAGTGACTCGTGTTTCTGGGTGGCAACGACGGATCCAAGCACCTTGGCGAGCTGCACTAGGCACCCCCCTTGCGGAGTGAGAACGGGGCTTGACGGAGCACGAAGGGGAGGAAATCGGCGTGTGCGCGCGGGATCACCTGCGCGTCGACCAGCGCGGCGCCCAGTACCCGTCGACCGGTGTCGATGGCGGCTTCCACGGCGTGCTGCTCCCCAGCCACGACGTAGTATGCCTTGCCGCCGAGCCCCGGCGTCAACCGGAGCGCGCCGAGTTGGACGTCGGCTTCCTTCGCCGAACGATCCGCCGCATCGAGGGTGGGCGCCACGGCGCGCCCCTCGACGATGCCCAGGCAGTCCACCGTCGGCAGTGACTCCTCGCCCCGGAGGCACGCCCACACGCGCGGGTGAACAAAGGGGATGAGGAGCTTCTCCGCGATCAGTTCACCGGCGTGGGCCAGCCCCTCGTCGAAGGCCGCCTGCACCTCGGCCACCCCGCCCCCGAAGAGAATCAGGAACTTCCCCGGCTCCACGAGGTTTGCCTCGACCACCGAGATCGGCGCTTCCTTCACCATCCAGTCGAGCACGCGGTAGCCTCGCGCCACGCTGGCGAGCTCGAGCATCGCGAGCGCGTCGAGCTCGCCCGCAGCTAGGTGCTCGGTGGGGGCGGCGTGCCCGGCCATCCGGCGCCGACCTACACGATGCGGAAGTAGCCAGCGAGCGTGCAGCGACGCTCGCGGGTGAAGTTCCGCGCGGTGGTGAGCCCCTCGCCGGTGGGCGAGGCGATGGTGAAGCTGGTGTAGCCCTCGCCGCCGAAGCCGAGGCCGGCGTAGTGGGGCGCGTTCTTCACGAAGATCGAGCAGTTCATCACCTTCGCCATGCGATGCAGGTGATCGATGTTCTTGCTGTACATGCTCGCGCTGTGCCCGAAACCGTGCTCGGCCTTGTAGGCGAGATCGATGCCCTCGTGCACGTCTTTCACGCGCACGATCGGGAGCACCGGCATCAGGAGCTCGAGCTGGACGAAGGGGTGATCGAAGGGCACTTCGCAGATCGCGAGCCGCGGGTCGCCCTTGAAGGGGACGTCGATCTGCTTCAGGATCTCCGAGGCGTTCTTGCCGACCCACTTGGTCTGGGTGTGGTCGCGCTCGGCGGTGAGGATGAGCCGCTCTAGGCGCGTGATCTGATGGTTTCGCAGCACCACGCAGCTGTTGGCGACCATTCCCTCCACGAGACGGTCCGCCACCTTCTCGTGGACGAAGACCTCCTTCTCGTCGGAGCAGATGACGTTGTTGTCGAAGCTCGCGCCCAAGGTGATGCTGCGGGCGGCGAGATCGAGGTCGGCGAACTCGTCGACCACCACCGGGGGGTTGCCCGGGCCGCCGCAGATGCACTTCTTATTGGCGGCAAAGGCGGCCTTCACCACTGCGGGGCCGCCGGTCACCACGTTGAGACGGATGCCCTTGTAGCGGAGCAGCTCGTTGGCCGACTCGATGGTCGGGGTCTCGATCACCGTCATGATGTTGTCGGGACCGCCGACTTCCATCGCTGCACGGTTGATGATGTCGATCACCATCGCCGAGACGCCCTTGGCGCCCGGGTGGGTGTTGAACACGACGGTGTTGCCGCCGCTCACCATCCCGATCCCGTTGCAGATGATCGTTTCCGTTGGGTTGGTCGACGGGGTGATCGCCGCGATGACGCCGTAGGGCGCCCGCTCGATCAGCGTCAGGCCGTCGTCGCCGGTGAAGGCGATCGGCTCGAGGATCTCTGGCCCCGGCGTGCGGTAGATGACCAGGAGGTTCTTCTTGATCTTGTCTTCGACCCGACCGAGACCCGTTTCTTCGACGGCGAAGCTGGCCAGCGAGCGCACGTCCTCCGCGCAACGGCGGCGGATGTTGGCGATGATCTCGCGACGCTTCTCAAGCGGCAAGGCCACCAGCGTGAGCTGCGCGAGGCGCGCGGCCTCGACCGCGTCGGACACGGTCTTGAAGCAGCCGTGTCCCTTCTTCGGTGGCTCATGACGCGCCGGCTTGGCCGACCCGTCGTTGATCCGGGCCAGCACCTGCGCGACGACCGATTCGAGATCAGCGCGATCCATCAGCTTTACCCTGCCGTGTACTTGTCGTAGACGAGGGCGCCCTGGTTGTCGACGGTGTCGACGATCGCCATGATCACCGCGTCGATGGGGCGGCCGTCGGTGGCCTTGGTTTGACGTGCACTACTGCCGGAGGCGTAGAGCACAATCTCACCGACACCCGCGTTCATGGCGTCGGCCGCCACGACGAAGCTGTCCTTTTCCTGCATTTCGAGGGAAAGGTCCTGCACAAGATAGAGGCGTAGACCCTCAATCTTCTCGTCTTTGCGGGTGCTGACGACGGTCCCGACGACCTTGCCGAGCTTCATACCAGCCTACTTCTTGGCGGGCGTGCGGCCGAGCGGGAGCACCGCGTCGATGTTCTCGTGAGGGCGGGGGATGACGTGCACCGACACGAGCTCGCCCACGCGCTGCGCCTGGCGGGCGCCGGCCTCGGTGGCGGCCTTCACCGCCGCGACGTCGCCGCGCACGATGGCGGTGACATAGCCGCCGCCGATCTTCTCGTAGCCGACCAGCTCGACGCGGGCGGCCTTCACCATCGCATCAGCCGCCTCGACCATGGCGGTGAAGCCTTTGGTCTCGATCATTCCGAGCGCGTCCGACATGTGCATACTCCTTAGCTAGGGAAAGGGAAACTACTTCTTGGCCTGGACGGAGTCGAGGACGGCGACCGCCGCTGCGGCGGCGCTGTCGATCTCGGACTCGGTGCCGCACATCCACAAGCGACCGAAGGCGCCGTAGGGCTGCAAGTTGACGAGGTTGACCTTGGCTGCTTTCTCGGCCTCGTTGGCCGCCAGCACGATCCACGCGGCCGGCTCGGTCTCGAGGATGAAGAGGCTCTCGCCCGGGATGAGCATCATCCCCTGGCGGTTGCGGTTGATCAGCTGGGCCTGGTAGGGCTCGACCGCGCGGATGATCTGGTTGGACGTGACCTTCGGGGGCACGTACTGGTCTTCCCGCAGGTTGAGGAAACGCAGGACGGCGTCGCCCGCGCTCCGCACCTCGCCCTTGTCGTCGTGGTGGAGCTCGAGCAGGCCGAAGGCGCGCTCCACAACTTGGACGGCCGGGATCGCCCGCGTGGCCTTCAACGCGACGTCGGTGACGCGGTTGATGATCATGCCGGGGGCAGTCTCGATCCAGATGCTGGCCTGACCCGCGAGCGGCAAGAAACCGCGCGCGGTGGTGCCCGTGAAGGCCGCGAGTTGCGGCTGGAGGCTGTCGAGGAAGACGTAGCTGCGCAGCGTGACGGACACGCGGACTCCGGGACCGGTGGCGCCGCTGCTTTACCGCATTCCGTCCGCCGGGGCAACGACGGCCACCTTTGCGACCGCTTGACAACGTTCTGCCCTTTCCGGTACATCCGGTCGCGGACGGAGTGTCGCATGCGCAGGGCAGGATGGCTGGCCTTGGTCTTGTGGGGGTGTCCCGATCCTTCTGCGGTGGAAACCACCGCGGGGCCGGGTGCCGACGCCACGGCGGAAACGAAGCCGCCGCCGCCGTCATCGGCGGAAACCTCGCCGGGCTTCAAGGTCAACGCGGGCGAAGGCGTGAAGCTCTCCGGCACGGTGAGCTACCAGGGCGGCCTCTCGGGCAAGTTCCACATCGATTTCTTGTTGCCCCCCGAGCAGGGCCACTTCCCCAAGCTCGTGCACTCCCTGCTCGTGGAAGAAGCGGGTGCCTGGGAAATCGAGGCCCCCAAGAAGCTTGGAAAGGTGGGGGTGATTGGCTACCTCGACGTCGCGGGCGATGGACCGAGCGACGGGGATCCGGCGTTCCGATACCCGGGCCTGGTCGACATCGACGAGGTGGCGGTCTCCGGGTTGGATCTCGTGCTCACGGAGAGCCCGGAGCTCGGCGAGTTCACCCCAGGCTTGGCCGGGCCGCCCGAGGGGCCGCCTCCCCAGGATGGCGGCAGCGCGCCAAGCGGCCCGGGCGACGCGACGGCACCGGCGACCGGTGAGCCCACGACGGGGGCGGTGCCCCAGCCGGCGAGCACGCCCTCGGGCGATGCGGCCACCGTCTCAACGACCAGCTCTCCGAGCTAGCTAGTCAACGACGAAGTCACGGCTGTCAACCTTGATGACGGCGCGGCCCTCGCGGCGCCATGCCCCACCGGCGGCCCGCGTGGTGGATTCTTCGCGGAGCTCCAAGCCGAGCTCGGGCGAGGCCCCGTCGACCGTCGGCAGCTGGTCGGCGCGACCGATCGCGTAAACCCACTCCCCCACCCGGCCGGTCGCCCAGGCGCCGTCGGCGTCGGCCAGTGTGCTCGGCACGGGGATGCTATCGGGGAAGACCGAGGTGGAACCCCCTTGAAAGCTGGCCGGCGCCTCGACGCGGAGTGGCATCGCATCTGAGACGTTCGTGGCCACAACGGGCGTGCTGGCATCGGCTCGGAAGGGGCCGATCGCGCCGCTGCAAGCCGCTGTGGCGCGCGAGCGAAGGTGGAGCACCGACACGACGGCTTGCGGCGCCGCCTGGCGCTCTTCCACGACCCGGTCGAGGCGGAGGCAGGCCGGATCGGTGCCTTCGCGGCGCAGTCCGAAGGCCAGAGGCGGCGCGGCGGCGACGCTCAGGACGAGTTCGACCTCGCTGCCCACGAACACCGATCCCTCCGGGCCGCGGCCGTCGAGCAATAGAGCCGAGTCGGGCAGAATCCCGGCAAATTCAGGTTTGCCCAGGTGTGGCGAAAAGTCGCGGTCTGCGGCTGCCTGCAGGGGGCTCACCGCCTCCAGCTGGTAGGCGGCGGTGAGGTCGCTCGCGGCCGCGTCGAGTTGACCCATTCTCGCCCGCCACGCGGCGCGCTGGTACCAGGCGAGGCCGTACCGAGGCTCGCGCGAGATGGCCTCGGTGGCGCGGGCCTCGGCGGCGGGGAGATCGCCACGGGCGGCGAGCGCTCGACCCTCCCAGAGCATCAGGAGCGGGCTCGACGGGTCGTGTGTACGTGCCTCGGCGAAGGCCTCGGCGGCCGCGTCGACCTGTCCCGCGTCGAGCGCGGTACGCCCGCGATCATAGGCGGAGAGGGCATCGCGCACGGGGTCGAAGGCCGGGTCGCGACAGGCGAGGAGCAGGAGGATCACAGGGGCAGTCCGATGGCGCCCACCTGCCGCCCTGCGCCCGCCCCGTCGCGACGGTGCGACCAGTAGTCGGGACTGCAGTACGTGCATGGTCCCACGATCTCGGCGTCGACGCCGAGATCGGCGAGGATGGCCGCGTTTGCCTTGGCGAGGTCGACGCGTCGCCCGGCCAGCCAACCGTCCCTGGGCGTCACCGCGCCGATGGCGGCGATCACCTCGTCGCCCACCTCGTAGCAGCAGCCACGAATGCTGGGGCCGATCGCCGCTCGGAGTTGTCCTGGCCCGCCGAGCGCCCACACCGCGTGGCGCACAATGTCTGCGGCCGTCCCGCGCCACCCGGCGTGGACCGCCGCCACCCGGTCGGGCCCCGCGAGGAGGATGGGGACGCAGTCCGCCACCCGCACGGCCACGCAGGTTCCCGGCAGGCGGCTTTGCACTGCGTCGGCCTCGGGCATGTCGCCGTCGAAGGGCGCGCTCACCACGCGGTTGCCGTGCACCTGCGTGGCCGCGATGAAGGGCCCGGGCAGTCCGAGACGCGCGAGCATTCGGCCCGCCGCGCCGGTCGGGGGACGGAAGTCGCCGTGCTCGCGGCCGGTGAAGCCGTGGGGGTAGGCTGCGAGGGTTGTCGCGCGGAGCATGGTCGCACCGATTAATGTGGCGGCGATGCTCATCGGCCTACTCCTCGCATGCGGTGGCGACGACACCGGCTCCACCACCGTCGAGGTGGCCGACTACGTGCTGAGCTTGCGGCCGGTCGTCCCCGACAACCAGTCGCCGTTCGACGACGTCGATCGGCTCGACATGGTGCTTTCCGACGGCACGAGCGACCCGGTCCGCATCTCGCTCGACCCACCCGCCTCCGGCGAGAGTGCCGCCGCCGAGAAGTTGCCGGCGCTCGCGGGCACGCGCATCACCGTCGAGGGCTACGCGCTCGGCCAGCTCGTGGCCTGGGGGCGGAGCAACGCGATCACGGCCACCACCGGCGAGGTCGACGTCCCGATCTACGTCGCGACACCAGAAACGCTTGGTCGCCTCGGTCCGCTCGAGGAGGGCGCGGCGTGGTCGAGCGGCGCCGTTCTCGGCGATGGCCGGTTCGCGGTCTTCGGCGGCTTTGGCAGCCGCAGCGGCGGGCTCGGCGAGGCCGTCGGGAGCACCGCCATCTACGATCTAGGCGCTCCGAACGACGACCTCGTCATCGACAGCGACGCCTTCACCGTCCCAAGCTACACCGACGCCAACGGCGAGACGCAGGAGGCGCGCGGGGGCGCGAGTCTCACGCTGCTCGCTGCCGGGGATGAAAAAGGCCTCTACCTCTACGCCGGCGGCGGTGACACCGACCCGGTTCGCGACGGCACGACCATCACCCCCGACGTGAGGTATTTCGACGCCTCTACCCTGGAGTTCTCCGAGCCGCTGAGCTCGCGCGACGCGCTGTCCGCTGCGCGCTCCATGCACAGCGCCGTGGGCAACCTCGACGGGGCGGTGATCGTGTGGGGCGGCTGGGGTGTCACCAGCAGCCGCAACCAGATCTCGAATCTGACCGCAGGCGAGATCTACGACCCGGCCGACAAGCAGTTCAGCAACGTCAGCGGCCCAGACGACGCCGGCGGCGTGGGCGCCTCACTTGCCGACCTGGGTGACTCGGGCACCATGGTGTGTGGCGGCATCCACGTCGATGACTACGACGGTGACGACGTCGCGGAGTGGCGACTCACGGAATCTTGCTTCCGGGTGACCCTCCGGGGCGACGACGCGGGGGAGGTCTTCGTGGGTCTCCCGAAGATCGCAGGCCAGGCGCTGGTGGCCCTGCCCGACGGCGACGTACTCAGCTTCGGCGGCGTGGTGAGCGCCGAGACCATCGAGTTCGACGAGACCGCGCCGGGCACCGCCGCCGTGTACCGGTACTACCACGGCTCCCAGACGTGGACGCAGGTGGGCACGATGTCCATGCCCAGGGCCTGGGCAACCGCCGTGCTGGTCGACGACAACACCGTGGTGATTGCCGGTGGCAGCGACGCGTGGGGCCCGGGCGCGTCGGCCCCGCAGGCGCTCTCCTGCGTCGAGGTCTACGACACGCTCGCCAACAGCGCAGAGCTCGTCGAGGATTGCGACGACGACAGCGACAACGGCGGCCTCCCCAACCGCGCCGAGCACCCACTGGCGCTCTTCGACGATGAACTCGGCATCCTCTTCGCCGGCGGCCAGGACGGCGACAACGGCGCGGAAGACGGCGCGGCGCTCTACCTGGTCCCGCCGGACTAACGATTAAGTGTCGCGAGCAGGGCGAGGAATTCGTCGCGCCCGGAGGCGAGATTTGTGATCTGGAGATCGGGTTGGCTGGCGCGCAGGTCCTCGACGGTCGAGAAGCCGGTTTCAACGACGACCGCAAGCGCCTGGCCGGCGCGGGCGCAGCGCACGTCGCTCACGGTGTCGCCGACAACCACCACCTGGCTCACCTCCAGCCCGAGCAAGCGCGCTCGCCGGCGAGCCACCGGAACTAGGCCGTCACGATCGGCCGCATCTTCGCTGAAGACGCCCCACGCAAAATGACGCGACAGGTTCCCAGCGTCGAGCTTGGCCCGGGCGCCCAGGGCCCAGTTTCCGGTGAGCAGGCAGACCTCGGCCAGCTCGGCAGTCGCCGCGATCATTTCGGGGAGGCCGGGCAGGACTTCGGTGCGACCCGGGTCGGCGAGGCGGGCACTGAGCGCGCCGAGGTAGCGCTCGCGCAACGCCGGCGTTTGCTCGGCCGTCCAGGACCGGCCGAAGCGCACGGCCACGTCGCGACAGATGACGTCGTCGGTGGCCCCGGCAATATGCACGCCATCAGTGGCCGAGCGCCAACCGTGCAGGGCCTCGAAGGCCTCGTCAAGTGCCTCCCTGCCCGCGCCGCGGGTGCGAACGAGCGTGCCATCGATGTCGAAGCAGACGAGGGGGCGGGCCACGCCGTCGCCTAGCCGGGCGTGACGCAGGGAACCACGCAGGGGTGCCCGTTGTCGGGTAGGATGGAGGCATGGCCGGTCGCGTGCGAGTCTGGCACCCGGATTACCCGCCGACGTTGATCGAGCGCGTGCTCGACTGCTTCGTTGGCACCGTGCCCGAGGCCCTCCCAGAGGACATCGACACGTCGCTGCTCGTGGCCCAGCAGCTACGAATCGTGCGCAACTTCCTCGACGGGTGCTTCTCGGTGGTGCTTCTCGGGCACGAGATGGTCCGGGCCGACTCGAGCTTCCGGATGCCCGAGTCGCCGCTCGCCCGGCAGGCGGCGGGGGAGGCGCTGGCGCTGCGCCTCCGCTTCGGGCAGGTACATGCCACGGGCGTGCGCGTGCCTCTTTCCGCCCGCTGGTTCGAGTTGAACGACGTGTCGCATGGCACGCGTTGCCTCATCCGCCTCGTGGAAACCCCCGCGCCGCACCTGCGTAGTTTCCTGGCGGTGAACCTCGGAAACGACCCGATGGGACCCTGGACCGAGGTCGCCGTTGGCGACCGCTGAGGCGCGCGCCTAGCCGAGCCAGGCGGACAGCACGTCAGGCGGGATCAGGTGATGGACGTCTTGACTCGACGAGAGACGCCGCCGGATCTCCGTGGACGAGACGTCGGGGAACCGCGGAGCGCCTTCCGGCCCGTGGTCGCCGCGGCCGACGATGATGGGCGAGAACTCTGCCTCGATCGCCGACCACGCGCGCCACTTGTGAACGGCCGGCAGGTTGTCGGCGCCGAGCAGCAATCGGAAGCCCACGCCGGGGTGATCCTCGGCAAGTGCCCGCAGGGTGTTGATGGTGTAGGAGGGCGTCGGGAGTCGGGACTCGATGTCGCAGGTCGCGAAGTCGGGGCCCAGCCGCGCGCAGAGCCGCTGGCAGGCGTCGAGGCGTCGATCGAAGGGGACCAGCGCCTTGTCGAAGGCGTGATGGTACGCCGGTACGAACCAGGTGGCGTCGGCGAGATCCACCCATCGAGCCCAGGCCGCCACCATCGCGTGTCCAACGTGGGGGGGGTTGAAGCTGCCACCGAAAACCGCCACGCGCACGGGTGCTCCGGGGGGCCGTGATAGCTATCGGCTCCGTGATTCGGCTGTACCACGTCGTCAAGAGCTACGGTGACCGCGACGCCCTGCGCGATGTCTCCGTTACCGTCGACAAGGGCGAGATGGTCTACATCACCGGGCCGTCGGGTGCGGGTAAGTCCACGCTGCTGAAGCTCTTGTATGGGGCGGAGCTCCCGACCACCGGAAAGATGCTGATCGGGGGCGTGGACGTGAGCAAGCTCGACCGCCGCTCCCTGCCCACCTTGCGTCGCAACATGGGCATCGTCTTCCAGGACTTCAAACTCCTGCCCCGGCGCACCGTGGGACAGAACGTGGCCATGGCGCTCGAGGTGATTGGCGCCGCGGACGAGCAGGTGCGCCGTCGTGTCCCGGCGGTGCTCAACATCGTGGGCCTGCGTGGCCGTGAAGACGACCCCGCAGGGGTGCTGAGTGGTGGCGAGACGCAGCGCGTGGCCATCGCCCGCGCAATCGTGAACGACCCGCCCATCCTCCTGGCCGACGAGCCCACGGGCAACCTCGACGGCGCGATGGCCGTCGAGGTCATGGAGATCATGCAGGCCATCAACCTGCGTGGAACCACCGTGCTTGTAGCCACGCACGACGTGGGCCTGATGGACCGCTTCCCCTACCGTCGCCTGCGGTTGGTCGATGGCAAGCTGGTGGCCGGGGCAGGACCCAGGGCGCGCGCATGATCGGGCTCTTCCGTCGTGCGCTCCGCGGGGTACGCGAGCACCTCTACCTGTTCTTCGTCGCGACCGGGGTCATCGCGGCCGCGCTGGTGCTGCTCGGCATGTTCGCACTGGTGGTGGTCAACCTCCAGTCGCTGGTGGCCGGCTGGCAACAAGACGTCCACGTGTCGGCCTACTTCCAGCCGTCGCTGGGCGCCGAAGACTGGGCCGAGGCCAAGTCGGAGATCGCTGGGCGCGTCGAGGTCGACACGGTGGCCCTGGTGACGCCTGAAGAGGCGGCAAGATGGATGACCGAACGAATGCCCGAGGTGGGCGCCGTGGTCGCGGAGCTTGGTCCCAGCGCTCTCCCGGCCTCGCTCGAGATCACCCTTCGCGCCGAGCACCGCGGTGCCGACGCGATGGATGCCTTCGCCGAGTCGCTGACGGCCAGCGAGCGCTTCGCGGAGGTGGACTACGGTCGCGAGTGGGTGGCGCGCGCCGCCAGCTTCCTCGACCTCCTCGGGATGCTGGGCGTGGCTCTCGGCGTCATCATCGCCGTGGCCGCACTGTTCCTCGTGGGCAACACCATCAACCTCGTGGTCCTCGCTCGGCGAGACGAGCTCGAGATCTTGCGACTCGTGGGCGCGAGCGACAACTACATCCTGGGGCCCTTCGTCGTGGAGGGCGTCGTGCAGGGCACGCTCGGCGCGATCACCGCGCTCGCGTGCCTGCAGGCGGTGCACCGCGGCTTGCTTGTCCAGCTCAACGACATTCTCCCACTGGCCTTCGGGGGCGAGTCCCTCCGCTTCCTTCCGGCGGGCCTCGTGGTGGCGCTGGCCCTGGGTGGTGTGGCCATTGGGGCGTTGCCGGCGTGGGTGGCTGGGCGCCGATTCCTCGCGAGGCTACCGTGAGCGCCCTCTGGCTACTCTTCTGCCTCGCGGCCCCTGCGCAGGAGGCCTCCGCCCAGCAGTTGCTCGCGGAGATCGAGGCGTACGACACTCAGGTGGCGCTGCTCAGCGGGCAGCTTGCTACGCTGGAGGGCACGGTGGCCGCCGCGAAGGCCGACGCCGACGCGAAGATCACGGCGGCCGAGACGGCCGAGGCCCAGGTGGCGAACCGTGCGGGTTCGGTGCGGGCGCTGGTGCGCGCCCTGTACAGAATCCGAAGGTTCGGGGCCTTGCGGCTCCTGTTTGGCGCGGATGATCCCGTGGAGCTGCGTCGTCGCGCCTACTACCTGCGCGCGGTCATCGTGGCGAACCAGGCTCGGACGGTGGAGTACGTCGAGCTCGCCAGCCAGAACCGAGCCACTGCGGCCGCCGCCACCGCCGCGAACGAGGCCAGCTTCCGACTTCGCGAACAACTCCTGGTGCAGCGCGACGCGCTTGACGCCGAGCGGAAACGGCGGGTCGCGCTCTTGCGCGACATCCAGAGGCAGCCCGGGATGGCGGGTCAATATCGGGCCGAGGTGGCCCGCGCGCAGGAGAGCTTCGGCCAATCGGTGGCCACTCGGGAAGCGTCGCTGCCCGTCTCGGTTGGTGGCTCCGACACCGCGAGTTTCCGGGCGCTTCGCGGCAAGTTGCGGAAGCCGGTGAGCGGGCGCCTCGTTCGCGGCTTCGGGGCCTTTGCCGACTCGATGACCGGCGCGCGGGCCACCAATCTCGGCATCGACTGGGCGGCTGGGGCGGGCGCGGCCTTCGTGGCGGTGGCCGATGGCATCGTGACGCGCGCCGGCTACGTCCGCGGCTACGGGCAGATGGCGATGCTGCAGCACGGCGCCTACACCACGCTCTACGCGCACGCGAGCGCGCTGCGGGTGGCGGTCGACCAGCGGGTTCGCGCCGGCGACACGCTCGGCACCGTGGGGTCGACCGGACTCGCCGAGGGCGACGGTGAACGCCTGCATTTCGAGCTGCGCTACAACGGGACGCCGCAGGATCCCGCGGAGTGGCTCGCACCTTGAGCCCGGCCCGTCGGGGTCAACTCGTGGCCTTTGGGCTCGGCTTCTGCTGTGCCGCCTCGCTCGGCGCCGCCGACGCCTACCCAGCCTTCGAACGTTTCGCACGGGTCGTGGCCGACGTGGAAGGGCACTACGAGCGTGAGATCGGCGTGGCCACGATGGTCGATGCGGCGCTCCAGGGGCTGACCGGCAAGCTCGACGAGAACAGCGCTTACTACGACGCATCGACGTGGCGGGCGATCCGCGACCGGGAGGCGGGCTTGCTCGTGGGGGTGGGTCTCGCCACGCAGCCGCGGGATTGTGGTCTGTGGGTTTCCGGCGTGGAAACCTACGGTCCTGCGGAGCGAGCTGGAATCGTAGTCGGAGACTGCATCACTCTGGTCGACGGCGCGGCGGCGTCGAGCGGCGCGCTCGAGGGCCCGGAGGGAACCGCGATCCGGCTGCAGCTGCTCAACGCGGAACAGGCCCGGGAGGTCGCCGTGCTCCGGGGACGCGCGCGTCCCCCCGCCTTCGAGATCATCGCACTCGACTCGGGGCTCGTGCACGTGCGCGTTCGACACCTCGCGGACCCCGTGGCCCACCCCCTGTCGGCGGCTCTCGCGGCGCGGAAGCGTCTGCCGACCGGCGTTGTCCTGGACGTGCGGGGCAATCCGGGCGGCCGCGTGGAGGAGGCTGCTGCGCTCGTCGACCGCTTCGTGAGCGCTGGGGTGATTGTGACGACTCGCCGGAGGGTGGGGGGTGACAACGTGCTCGAGGCCACGGCCCACCGCGATGACTGGACTTTCCCCGTGGTGGTCCTCGTCGACGGCGACACGGCCAGCGCCGCCGAGATCGTCGCAGGCGCACTCCGTGACCTCAGACGCGCTCGGCTGGTTGGCGCGCGGACCTATGGCAAGGGTTCGGTGCAGCGACTGTTTGCCTACGAGGACGGTTCTGCGCTCAAGCTCACCGTGGGACGGTACTACCTGCCCGCCGGCGAGCCGATCCTCGACCACCAGGGCCTGGTTCCCGACGTCGTCGTGGCGCCTCGGCCGGGAGCCGACGGGGCTCTGGATGCCGCTGTTGCCTTGCTCCTCCGCTAGACCGAGGTCAGGCGGGGTTTCTCGGCGACGACGTTGAGCTCGCCGCGAAGTCGAGCCAGATCCGCGAAGGCGCGCATGACGACGCGGGGGTTGGCCCCGGTCGCGACGCCGGCTGTGCGCGGGCGATGTTGGACCGGCACCTCGCGGATCCGGAATCCCGCCGCGCGCGCGCGCGCCAGGATCTCGGTGTTGATGAAGGCGCCGACGCTGCGGAGCGGGACCACCTCGAAAACACGTCGGTCGAAGAGCTTGAAGGCGCAGTCGATGTCGCGGACGCCGAGGTGGAAGAGGTGATCGACGAGGCGGTTCCATGCCCAGGCGTTGATCCGCCGGGTGAGGGGATCGCGCCGGGTTTCGCGGTAGCCAACCACGATTTCGTGCCCGTCCGCCCAGGACTCCAAGAGGGCGAGCTGGCCGAGGTCGAACTGCCGGTCGGCGTCACTGAAGAACACGTGGCCACAACGAGCCGCCTCCAGCCCCGTGCGCAGCGCGGCCCCGTAGCCCCGGTTGAGGTCGTGCCGCAGGACGCGAACGCGAGCGTCACCCACGAGGAGCGCGGCCGTGGCGGTGCCGTCATGGCTCCCGTCGTCAACGACGAGCACCTCGCCCTCGAGGCATGTGTCGTCAAGCGTCGCCAGGGCCGAGCGCACCACGTCCGCGACGTTCAGAGCCTCGTTCAACGCCGGCAGCACGATCGACAGCGACCTGAGCAAACCCTAGTCGGAGTAGCCGAAGTGGTAGGGCTCGTCCTCGCCCTGATCGGGACTGGTGGCGGAGTTCTGCGCCATGTCGACCGCGAGCAGGTAGTACCACATGCCGCTCGAGTGCTGCTCGTCGGCCTTGATCGTGGCCTGCCAGAGGTCGTCGGCCTGCGCCGTGAACCCGACGCTGCTCCAGTCCTTGGAGCTGTCGGTCTCGTTGCGGAAGTAGAGCGTGGCCATGAAAACGCCAGTCTGTTCGTCGGAGAAGTAGGCCTCGACCACCACGTCGGCGCCGCTCGGCTGGTTGTCGGTGAAGGGTTCGAACACGATGGTCGGCGCGACCTCGTCGCTGCCGTCGTCGAACTCGTCGGTGTCGCTCGTGCCGTCGCCGCTCACGTTGTCGCCGCCGATGCCTTCCTGGCAGGCGAGCAGGAGTGTCAGTAGGCTGCTCATCGGGCCTCCACCACCACGATACTCACTTCCGGCGCGTGATGAGGCGGAAGGAGGTGAACTGTTCCTTGCCGGCCACGTAGAGCACGCCGTAGAGCACGTCGTAGGGGGTGTCTTCGTCGGCGACGACCATCAGGCTACCGTCGAACGGTGCGCCGCCGCCGTCGGCGATGCGCTGGATGGTTTCTCGGCGAGTTCCGAGCGCTGCGCCCACAGGGGTCCAGGCGTTGACGTCGCCGGCGGCGCCATCCACCGGGCGGCCGTCCTGCAGCTTGAGCACCAACTTGTCGTCGACCAGGATGGCGGAGCGAGACATCGTCACCCGGACGCCCGGGACGAGCGTGTCGGTGGTGATCGAGGCTGGAGGCTTGAGATCATCGGCCAGCTGGATGTTTTCGGGCGCGGAGGCGTACTGCTTGATCAGGTAGACCAGCAGGATGGTCATCACGTCCATCATGGCCGTGAGGTTCAGACCCTCGATGGCGCTGCCGAGTTTGGAACGCCGCCGCCGCCGGAGCAGCAGTTCGTCGTCGCTGGCCTCGGGCGGTGACCCCTCGACAATCTCCGAGGAGTAGGTGGCGGATGGGGTCACTGCTGCACCACCGAGGCCAGCGTGACGCCCGTGAAGAGCGGCTTGGTGGCGACGCCGTCGAAGCGAACCGCGTCCATGGTGGCCATGACCTCCGCGTAGTTCTCAGTTGAACCCGCGGTGATGACGATCGTTTCTGTGAGGTTCGGCAGGGCCGCCTTCAGTTCTTTCAACTTGGCGGTGAGAGCTTTGGTGTCGTACTGGTTGCCCTTCTTCATGATCGGCGCCTCGGTACCCTCCGCGGTGCCGCCGGCGATGATCACGTAGCCCTTCTCGGCCATGGCCACCGTCAAGTACGCCTTCTGCTCGTTGCTCGCGCCGCCGCCACCGCCGTAGGCAGGCGGTAGTACCGGCGCCTCCTTGAGCTCAACGATGTACGCGGTGACCACGATCATGAACATGATCAGGTTGACCATGATGTCGAGGTAGGGAACGAGGTTCAGGTCCTCGGTACCGCCGCCGCCGGCTGACATAGGCTAGCCCTTCTTCTGGTCGCCGCCCTCGGCGGGACGGTAGCCCTTGCGCCACTGGGCGTGGACGTTCAGGAAGTGGAAGAGCGCGTGCTCGGTCTTCTCGACGATCTTCACCGACTGGTTGTTCAGGATCAGATGGAAGAAGATGCAGATCACCGCGATGGTGAGACCGAAGGCGGTGTTGTTCATCGCCTCGGAGATGCCCTTCGCGAGCGCGGCGGCCTTCTGGTCGGCGGACACGGCGCCAAGGGAGCCGAAGGCGCCGATGAGCCCGATGATGGTGCCGATGAGCCCGACGAGCGTGGCGATGTTGGCGATCGACCAGAGCCAGCCGACGCGTGCCATCACGAGGGGGCGAACCTCCATGATGGATTCCTCGACCGCGAGCACCGGGCTCTCAAAGCCGTTGCGCATCAGCTTGAGCAGGTTGCGCGTGGCCCGGGACAGGGCTGGGGTTGGGCTCTGGGTACACACCTTGGCTGCGGCCTCGATGTTGCCCGCCTGAAGGTAGCGATCAACGGCGGCCACAAAGGGCTTCTCGTTGATCCCGTAATTCAGGAACAACGCGTACATGCGCTCGACGATGACCGCGAGGGCAAACGCGATGAAGAAGACGTTGACGACCATGAAAGGGCCGCCATCGTGAAAAAACTTGATCAGACCGTCCATGCACTATCCATCCGGGGGATCCGGGAGCTGAGCGAGGGCCGCAGCTTCGGAGTTTGTGGAATTCGACTCCTCGTCGGGAGTCTTGTCAAGTCAAGCCTGCGGGGAGGGGGGATTGCGAGGGTACGGGCGTACCGTTGGCCAGGGAATCTACCACGCGAATCGGTTTGCGCCGCCCGCGCTTGACGCGGGTAGGGGACGCTGACGACGCACGCGGGTGAAGCTTCGTGGTGCAAGGGCGACAACCACCTAGCGTCAAAGCGATGTGAGCGCATCCCCGAATCTTGACGACGTGGATCGAAGCGCTCAGGACGCGGCCAGGAGCGGCGCGATGAGCAAGCTGACAACGCTCATCACCTTGATGAGGATCGCGACGCCGGGCCCCGACGTGTCCTTGAAGGGGTCGCCGACGGTGTCGCCGATCACGGCGGCCTTG
>SXGS01152272.1_pt1 | contig 41016 bp, 55 predicted proteins | sample 3174681 | NCBI WGS metagenome assembly SXGS01 (sample SAMN11356861, study PRJNA531348) | freshwater metagenome | isolation source: freshwater sample F1-80 | place: China: Fuxian Lake, Yuxi | collected 2017-12-25 | reverse complement strand
TATGCTAATTGCTGCTCTGTATTGTGGAATTTCAGGATGATTTAGCTCTCCATACATTCCCATACCCTGAATACCATTTTGCTTTGCAAAGCCCAAAATCAATCCATTGAATCCTGTGATTATTGATCTTTGTGGCGTTGTAAAAACTCCTAATCCTTGCATTTGTTTTGTTAATTCACTTGACGTCGTAGTAACAAAAGTTCTGGGATTTTTATCTAATACTTTGTTTGTGTGAAAACCTCCCAATGTATAGATGAATTTGGCTGAGTATTTTTTAGAAACATCTATGACATCTTGGCAAAGCGAGTATAGTTCTTGGCTGTCTTGTGGTTGACCTGTACCTCCTCCAAAGACTATTAATCCATTAGAATATTTGTACTCCCAACTTTCATTTGGCAAGTCGATATGACCTCCCTCATCTACAACATATGTTGGATATGGTGTTTTTGCAATTCTGAATTTTTTTGTCTTTAAACTGTTGTTGATAAAATTTACTACTATACTACCTACATTTCCCATGTCTTGCATTGCAGCAATGATTATTGGTTTTTCAATTTCAGGCTCTTCTATTTGGAAAAATTCCATTACTTTCTCTATAATTTACTTACATAAAACTTAAGATTTGTATATGATGTGAGAAATCTTAAGATCTGATGATGTGATGATTATTGGTAAAATAAACAAGAATGAGAAAAAAATTAAATTTCATCTTGATATCAAGTGCACAAAATGTGGAAAATCTGTACCAGGAGGGATGAAGGCATCTGAAAACTATTTTGGTTCTGACTCATTTAAAACAGAAATTAATAATTTCAAGAAAAATTATCTCTGTGGAATATGTAGAGATAAAAAAAGACTTGAAGATAAACGATAGTTATTTCTAATTTGACTTTGAAACTACAATGTTTTTTATCATATGTTGGAATACTGTATTTGTTTTGTTATTACCAAACTGGATGGACTAATTCTTTTAGGTTTCTTCTTGGTTTTGGGAATTTATCTTGCTTAGGATATCCTATACACAATACTGATGATGGAATCAAATCTGTGTTGATTACCTTCATTACTTTTTGCTCATCAAACATCCCAATCCATATGGAGCTTAATCCCAAAGCCTGAGCTGCGAGTTGAGAATATGCGGCAGCTAATGTAGCATCTTGTATAGCAAATTTTTTGAGTATCTCTTCTGGAAAATCCAGTTTCACTCTGGATGGGTTTTTACAAAAAACAAGTACTACTGGGGCATTTACGTAGGGTTGATTATTACATGCTTCAACTAGTTGCTGTTTTTTCTCAGGACTTTTTACATAAAATATCTCAAAACCTTGAAAATTTCCAGCAGTTGGTGCAGTGTCTGCAGCAGCTATTATTTTGTCGACTTTTATGGTCTCTACTATTTTGTCTGTGAACTTTCTAGTTGATCGTCGTTTTGACATAACTGTAAACAAATCAGTATTGATAAACTCAGTTGGAGATGATTTTAGTATTTGATCGAGTAGTTGATTTCTGACATTGGTGTCTACATTGTTACTCTCTTTTGGTTCATACCCTGATGGGTAAATTTTTTCATGACCTTCTACCGAATCCACATTTAACATAAGGGAATTATCTTATTAAGTAATTCTAACTTGCATGTATTTTGTGTCTTGGAATTTTTTAACTATTCTTTAGAATGTGGGTTGATTCTAATGACATACATTTAGGGTGAAATTGTTTTTCAGTAATGTTTCCACACGCATGACAATGAAATGTAGTTGGTAAATTACAAATTTTACATCTTTGATCAACTTCTAATTCTTTTCCACATCTTCTGCACGAATCAAATCTCATGATGTAAGATGTTCATCAATTGATTTATAGTATGTGGAAATTAGGCTGTATTAATTAGCTTGCTCTAATTTTTTTGTCTTAGTTTGTATCATTCTATGTATTGAAAACAAGACAACAGATTAAAAATTCATGCTTGTTATTTGCTTGCTTTGTTTTTCTATTTTACACCAACAATTTGGACTGCATTGATTAATGTTTTTTGATTTCATGTTCTCTCAATAATGTAATCTCGGTAAATTATTTTTCCAATTGGTTTTGTAATGTTCTTGTTCATATCTCATAATTGAAAAATCTGTTTAAAACGTTCACGTATGAATTATCAGTGAAATAAAATTTCAGGCTAATCTGAGTTATGTTATGGTACTGGAGAATTTTCCACATATTCTTTAAATGGAAAAATTAACTATGGCGTACTACGACACAAGTATCAATTAAATATGCTAGAAAAAGACATTTGTGTTCATAGGAATTGTTATTGTGGTAGCAATGCTAGTCATTGCTCTTGTCTGAATGTGCTTTTTTGTACATTTATTTTTTGTACTTGAATGTTTTATTTGGATACTTGATGTAGTGTGGAACCGCAACTATTACATTTTTTACTTTCTATGTAATTTTGGATAGTTTGACCTTCCCAAATCAATGCATTTGCATTGTGGCCTTTCTCACATTTTATCTTAAACAATACGCTTTCCATAATTGAACTTTTAATTTTTTTCTAAACTTAAAGATATTGTTTTAGAACTTGTTTATTGACTAGGTCTTGCATTGCCTATATCACTTGATTCGTCCTGTTTTTTGAATACTCTGTATTCTCCAATAATGTGACTACACTGCTGGCATGTATACTGGCCTCTTTCTACAAGAATTAAATTATCTGCAACTTGCTCATTGGTGTTTTCTTCTAGTCTTATTTTAGGTGGGTTGTCAAATTCAGATTCACAATTTTTACAATAATGTTTTGACATTTTTTGTTCTTCAATTTTGCCTACTGGTGCTAAAAATAATTTTCCTACTCCTAAATCTGCTTTTTTTGCTTGTTCTTCAGTTAGGTCAGCTACAATATAACCTCCTGAACCTTGCAGTTTTAATTCAACCATTTGTTTTCATCTTTCTTCTGGCCTTAAAATACTATGTTTTTGAAAATTAGTTTATTGTATGTTTTTTACTTTTCTTATTTGATTGAGCAGTGAAAAACCCAATCCTGACATGAACAATCCTATACCAAACATACTTAGAAAAATCATGTTGGTAGTATTGTCTTGTGGATTCAACAACATTACAAATCCAATTATAGTTAGGATAATGCCTAAAATGACCAACAAAATACTTGGACGTCTAAGTTCAGTTATTTTCAATGATTTTCTAAATATGGTGTGAACTTAAGGTTTTAGAGTCCGAAATTTTTTTAATTTTGATTAGATTTCTCTGCGGCTTTTTCATAGAAAAATTCCTGTTTTTTCAAGTCTTTATCTGAAACTATTCTGCATTTTCTCATGGGTACTAGTCGTGATATTTGCTCGTAGGTATTCATGTCTCTGACATCGGCAGCATATGCAATTTGCAATAACGGTGATTTTTCTTCAATCATTGGCTTTACTTGCTCATACCCACCACTTTGTCTCATACCGGAACGATACAGTCCAATATTTTTTTCACTCTTTGAAATTTGTGGATCCTGATAGCAGCAAATGGAATATTCCCCATTTTCTTTTTCAATAATTGTTAATCTTGTAAATTTGTCACTCCAATATTCTATCTCTTTTGCAACCTCTATTGCCTCTTTTTTATCTTCAAAAACTAAGGATACTACCAATCTATCTTTTTCATATGCCCATGAAATGCCGTAAAAATTTCCGTGCCATTCTATCTCAAAAGACATGATGTAGTTCTAAGGATTTATCAAATTAACACTTTCGAATTATACCTAAATGAATTTTCTATACGAATTTCTCATACAATTCTCCAAGCATCGAATTGATTTTTTCAATCTCGTGATCTCCCCAAGAGTCTGATTTTATACGAATGTGTATGTTACTTTCCTCCAGATTTCTGATGATTTTTGGATACATCATACCGATAAAGAATGATTTTTGATCCAAATTCATCTGCTTTGCTTTATGTTGGAAATAGCTTACCCATTCACGTTTTTCATCTTGAAAAGTTTCTAAAATTATTGCCTGAATCTCAGATTCAAGTTCTTTATCCATTATGAATTATTATATTGCAACTAAAATTAAGGATTTTCATCTACAAAAAATATTAGCAGAACCTGTCACATTCACATTTTCTGCTGGTAAACATATTTCTAAGAAAGTCTAGTTTTGAATGGACTGTTGAAGGTTTTTTTCCAACGATTTTGAATAAAGTAATCCCTGTGACAGAACTAGTTCCTTTAAGTGCCCATGAGCCATTTTTCATTAGGTATGGTTTTGGGTTTTTCATGGCTACTTTTTTGTGTGCCTTGACATCATATGCCTCGATTTCTGACATGATGGCAAATCTCAAAATTGATATTACATATCCAGAGTAAATTTTTTCATATCAACTAGCTCGGAAATAGTTTTTTTAAAAAAATTAGAGCCTAGGATAAATCCTATTTTTACAATCTTATGATTATACGAAGATTATTGAAAATTAGTTTTATTTTTTAAATTAAATCAAACAAATGTTTGAACTTTACCAATACTTTGTTTTATACAACCAAAAGAATATTGATTTGACGCCTTCGATTAGTGGTCTAGGCATGCTATAAACGATCACTATTCCAAGCCGTCAGTTCTAAACTTCATTCAGATGAGTTTTCAGTGCTTTTTTTATTTCCTCTTTTTTTAATGCAACTTTGATATTTCCAATCTTTAGACTGTCTGCATCATCAATTGGTGATAATCTATGAGCTAGAAAATCTGATAACAAATCCAAATTAAAATCATTGTTGTTTTTCAAATTTACTTTTAAATATTTTTCTTGTATGCCTCCATCCTTTGTCAATCCCCCAGATGGAAACATTCGAATATCCTCGTTGATCTTATTTTCATTTAGTTTTTTACCAAAAATTACATTGTCTATATCATTGCCTTTATGAAAATGAAATATTGTAATGATAAACTCCACAAAATTTTTAGAGTTTATCTAAATAAAGACGCTTCTTTGTCCTATCTTTTCTTTAGCAGTGCATCTTCAGGTGTTTTATCTTGATTGACTTGCCAATGCCAACTATGATGTTTCTTCCAATGTTCTTCTAGTTGTTGTGTTGTAGGTTCTTTTCCTAAAGGTGTTCCACATATTTTGCATTGAATCACAAATTTGTGTAAGTTGGTGTGAAATTAAGGGTATTGCTTATTTTGTTTTATTACTTTTCTGCACGGAGTAAAACTAGGAAAAATACAAACTCCCTTAGAATATTTTTCTGGTTAGGGGATAGAGACAATTCTAACTTTTTGGAAAAATCTAAGGATATTTGATATATTTGTCCAAAATGACTTCCTAATACGAATGCATTTAATGATTTATCTGGAATGTTATCACGATTATTTTTATACAAATCCATTGCAACACTCTTAGTCCAGTTTGTTTTTAGAATCAAATCCATGGTTAATTTGATTAATCTTTTATCTAATCTTCCTTCAATCGATGCCAGGATTCTACTGATCTCGATTTTGTCTTGATTGGTTAGTTCAACCATGTTATTCACTGCCTACTTTTACTTTCTTTTTTGGTTTAATTATTGGATGACACTGTACAGGAAGATTCTCATCGTTTTCCACGGTTGATTTTAAATTAAGTGAAATTAATAGTTGTGTTAATCTATTCTATCTCTTAGCTGATGGCAATCACATATGCAGCCCTTTTGACACTTCATTCTTTTGCAATCTGAACATACTTTTTTGTTCCAAAAAATCATATCTTCTTATTTTGATTTTTGTTTTCTGTTTCTCTTAAACTCTTGTGATTTTTGTCTTTTTCTTTGTTGTTCTAAATTCATGATCAGATATGTTTTTCCTGTTTCACAGAGCTTCATCTCTCCTGTGAACTCATCATGTATTGATTCTAAGGTTCCATCTGTCAAAAGCATACCTACAATTTCCCATGCTTTGTCTTCAGGTATTTCAAATTTGTAAGAAAGTGTTGAAACTTTAGTATAGTAACCATTTTTTGAATTACGTATAATAAAATCCCTGATTTTATCTTCGGTCGTCTGCGTTTTTGGTCTTGATGATCTATTTTCAAATCTTCTGAATGGTCTTTTGTTTTCCGGCAATATTTTTTTTATTACTTGCTGCTATTTTAGGACTTGGAACAATAAAACCTAAAGGCTTTTTGAATGTATCATGTATTAATTTTCATGAGTGAAAAGGCAAGAAGAATTGAAGAACTTAGAATGAAAACAGGTAGAAGCAAGCGATGTCTTGATTGTAAAAAACACCGATGTATTATTGATAGTTGCCAATGCAGCTGTCATTTGAAAATCTAATTGGTATCAAAGACCTATGTGTCAGACCTGAATGACGAGCTTCACTGCTCTAATCTGAAAGAGGTTGTGGGTATTGATTATTTCCCAATCTAGCCAATTAGCAAATAGTATGAGACTTTTGATCAATAAAGAGTTTAGACTCTAACTTAATTGTAGTTTTTAGCCAACGTGTGTACTCAGAATGATTTTGAGTCCATTTTTCTTGAATCCATCATGATAATTTTGTGACATTTACAAAAGCAGTTGGCATGAATCATGTCGTGAGAATTTCTATATTCACACTCTTTAGTATGTTCCATGCGGTATTTTATTTTCAATTTTTATACACTTAAAGATTAACCTAAATTGAATTTGTCTTGGTAAATCTGCCTAGTATTTATTGAAACAAGAGAAATTTTAGATTGGAAATTAAAAGAAAAAATTTTGCTTCAATTACTTATTTCTTTTTTGAAGCTTTTTTTGCTGCTGCTTTTTTCTTTGCTGCCATGATTAACCATTATGTTTTACTTGAATTTGCTATATTGATATAAAATAATTAGACAAAATGAATATTGATCGGAACACAATTTTAAGCAATTTGGAATCATAAATTATGAAAATTCAATCAAAAATATTTCATGATTTGCCGATCATTGATCGATATTAATTGAATCTGGATCTTTGTTTCCTGGGAGATACTTTTCTCCTAATTTTGCCTTCATGTTTTCATCAAACTCTTCTTGTAATCTTGTTAGATAGATTTCTGCTTCTGTTTCGTCGTCTGGAATTCCTGTATTTACATTATAATTGAAACCCGTGGCAAGATGATAAAACTCCGCAAAGAATTCTTTACAATCTATTATATCTGCCTGAGAATCAATTGATACTATCAGACAATTATTTTCTTCTCTAAATTTTAGACAAATCTCTTCGTCAATCATTGTATCCACTATTACTGCCATAAGATATGGAATAAATTTGCCAAGTTCACTTTGATTGCCTTTGGAATTCTTTATCCATAACTCATAACCGTCTATAAGATATTCAAAAGTGCCAATTATAATTTCTCTAATCTTGTTATCTTGGTACGCCCGTTTTGATTTCCATGATATTTCTTCTTTATTTCCTGGTTTCACATACAATACATCAAATTTTATTTCTTCATGAATTTGCTCGTATTCCCAAACTTGCTTGTTTGTCCACATGGGGGAGTATTTTTCAACGAGTATTCTGGTTAATTGATCCAATATTTCAAATCGATTAGACTACTGTTTATGCTTATCTTGTAAAACAGACTTGGTTTTTGGTGTTTTTTTGAATTGAATTCAATTACTAGTTTTTGATATGTGATTTAAAAAATGCCAATGTACATTCTGCAAGTCCTTTGTCCGAATGTTTTTTGATGGCATGCTTGCAGTTAGGACACACTCCGTTATCTTCTTCAGTAAAATCATCTCCCACTTGTTTCATACAACACTCCATTAATTCTGCAGTAGAGTGTGACTCCATTGCTAGTTTACATGTAGGGCATTCAGTCACATTTTTCACCTCAGTAGAAAGTCTGACCAATATCATAGACAGTGACTTGTATCAAAACGAATTTCATGGTTGAAATTAATACAGGACGCCACACATTATGTACTTGCATCAAATTTCATACTTGCTTTATCAAAATAAAGTTTTTTAATTTAAAAAAATATTGGTAACTGTTTACAGGCTCACTTTGATTTTACCAAAATCCTTCTGTACTGACTAAGATCCTTATTTGAAACTAATATGCTTTAGATAAAAACAAACTCTATCATTATTTTTTAAACAACTCTAACTCTTCTAGTATTTTGCCCATGGAATGTTTCCATCTCCTCATTGCATCAATATCATGTGGTCTGTTACTTTCTAGTTCTTCTTTTTGTTTTAATAATTCTTGATGTCTATCATCATCAATTTTTTTGACCATGCAATTCCTTTTTTCACTCATATTTGAATAAATTTATCTATTTATTTTTGATTCATTTTATGCCTGTATTTTTATGACTTTTGGTTTTACGTAATACTGTAATTGCAAATACATAGAAAGTTTTACTTATTGCAACATACGACTTTTTTTATTGAAATTATTATTGTCTGTTATTCTGATAATCTGTGTTTTGGGGTATCTCTGGTATGCAAATTTACTGCCATTTAATGCTCAAAACACCCATGCTGGATTAGTCAAATCTGAAAAAGTTACGGAATTATCTAAAATTTCAACTAAAAACGAACACAAAGTCATCTATTACTCAATTCAAGCGATTCCAAATTTACCTGATAAACAAATCCCATTGGATGCACTGCATAAAGCACTAGACTCATGGAAATCTCTTAACCCTAACTTAGATTTTATTGAATCTGATGATCCTAACATTGAGATTCGTTGGCAAACATATGCCTCAAAAACTCATTCTGGTCTGGCTACTTGCAATTCTGCACTGTTTGGACTCTTGAGTCATTGCATATTGGATATTTCTGTAGGTGATGAGGATTGCAGTGGTAATTATGTTCAAAATGATGAAAATATGGTTACAAACATCATAATGCATGAAATAGGACATTCCCTTGGATTAGGTCATAGTTATGATAAAAACAATCTAATGTACTCAGATGAATCTCCCGACGTTAATTTTAATTTACAGGGACTTGTCATACCTCAAAAATTTGAAGAACTTTATGTTGGACAAAAGTCTCTTCTTGATCAAGATGATGAAATTCGAGTTCAAATTGAATCATTAGATAAAAAAATTAATCGTGCAAAATCTCAATATGATGAATATTACAAACAGTATGAATATTATGATGGAAAAACTTTGCCTCAGGATGAATTTAAAAAGGCACAAAAGCTATTAGATAAATTAAATTCCGAAGCTGACAAGATAAACTCTATGATTGATCAACAAAATAAATTAATTAAACAAAGTGACTCAATTCTAAAAGTTCTGGACTGTCATCCAAATTTTGATGTACAAAACTAGTTATTATTATGAATCACTGTTATCTAATTTGGATGGTTTCTAATTTTTATTTAACATCTAATAATAGAATAAAACCAACAACTAACGCCATTATTGAAATTCCCATACAAATCATGAATCTTAGATTCACACATTATTTTGCATTGTCTAAAATTAATAGTTTTTAGAGGAAGCAAGCAAGTTTGACGTCTTTTCTTGCATCAGTCCCTTTGGGGGATATTTTAAAGGCATCAACCATGCAAACAGTCTTGCTTCCAATATTTCTTATGTTTTTATCTGCAAAAAATTCATAAAATAAAACATGTCTTGTTAATTGATCAAAATGGTTTGAAAAAATGATCCATCGCACTCTATTCATGCCTGAATCATTAATTCCGATAATTGATGAATTAACTCAGGCACGATTCTTTGAGATGTGTTTCAAATTAAACATACTATTTCTTTTAATCTATTTTGAGACAACATTATTGAGTCATCATGTTTGACGGCATTCTTACGTTTGCCTTACCTGACCATATGCCCTAGAATTCATTGGCCGTCAAACATATCTTTAATTCAAAACCAAAAACTTTTCAATTCTGACATGTATTGAAATAACCTTGATAATAATTTGTAAGGGAACAAGAAACTCAAATAATATTGAAAAATGTAATTTTCTATATAATGGAACTTGGGGGGATGAAGAACTTGTTGAACATCAAAAACATCACGAATTATTAGAAAAAGACGACTATATGTGGTTAGGATTTGATATACCTCAGTCATTTGGAAGTTATAGTGGGCGTGATGGAAAGAGAATCTGATGTTTTAATGAACTTCTTTTATGTATTTTTCAGTAAACATCAATACTCCCATACATGACAAACAAATCTATGAATCCAACCCATGCTATCTCTTGGTCTAAGAATTATTTTTTGAGTTGGTCTGATTTTCAAGCAGAATCTAATCCTGCAGTATTTGAAGACGCTCACAGTGTAATCAAATATCGTTATACATGGATTGTGAATTCTGATACTGTTGACACTCAAATTAGATTCTTTATTGAAAATATTGACTTGATTACTGAATTCCATCCTTTACTTTCTTGGGTTAGATTGCCTCAAGCTACTGGAGAACTTTTAAAACATGAACAAGGACATTTTGATCTTGCAGAATTACTCAGATCTAAAATCAAAGAACAAATTCAAAATGCATTCTATGAAAAAAAATTTCTCACTAGAGGACAAAATCAAGAACAACAAAAACAATTTGCACGTGAAGATTCAGGATTAATGATTGGAAAAGAAGTTGAAAAATGGGAAAAATATGTTTCTGAAAAACAAGAAGAATATGATAAAGAAACCAATTATGGAGAGACATTAGAAAAACAAAAAGAATATGACAATATGTTCAAAACATTACGAAGCATTTAACAAAATTTAATTAAAATTGATAAAATTCATTTTATCGTGGTTCATCACACACATCACTTTTACTTAGGCTTGTTTGATTATTTTATTTTCTGGAATAGAATTGATGTAATTAACAAGACTACGATAATATTTTAGATGAAAATCCAAATCGCTGATTTCTGTCTGTTTTAATTCCTCTAACTCTGGTCCGAAATCTCGCTTATCTGCTTGTATGTGATTCAGTGTGTTTTCATTTATTTCAATCATGTGAAATAGACTGTGCAATACTTCTCCTTTTGTAAGTGTTTTATCACATGACCTTTTTAGTAAAGCCTCAACCCACTCCATGAAAATTTATTTCAAAATTGTTATTTCTATTCCTGAATGTATATTTTCTAACCTTTGCTCTAATTTTCTTTAGTGACTATAAATTTGAAAAATACAAAATGAGGCTAGTCTTTTTTTGCCTTTTTCTTCCTATCCATTATCTCTTGATTTCTCTCAATGTCTGAATGGATTTCTACATGATCATATAGGGCTTCTTTAGAGTCAAAAATTTGTTCACAATAATAACACTGATGCATTTCTCACTTACGTCGATCTCAAATTAATTAGTTTCTCTGCCTTCACGCCTAATTAGTAATCTCAAGAAATTAGAATACTGTATAGTGTGAAAATTAATGGGTTTCTAGAGCTATCTCTGTATTGCAAGATGGGAGTTTTCCTGACTCTTTTTTGAACTCTTCAATTAACTGCATTTGACGTTCTTTTGGATTGTTTGTGAATTCTCGTTGATATGACTGCGTTTTTTGTTTGCATTCATTTCCTTCAAATTCTGTATCTACATATTTTGTGAATGTTTCTTCTAAATTACTGCTCTCTCCTATGTATATGACTTCTTTGTTTCTGTTATACAAAACATAAACTCCTGGAATTGCCTTGACAAATTTGGCGCTTTCTAGCCACACTCTCATTTTGTCTTCCAATAATTCCATGATCTATTATGATTTTACTAGATATTAAACTACATTACAAAATCTCTGATTATATTAGAACCTTCATGCTTTTAATATTAAAGAAAAATAGAATCAATCCTGTCTCTTTTAGAAAAATTTCCAGAACAATTTTCTCCACGAGATATCCAAAAAAAGATCCTACTTGAAATTGAAGAGAAACTAAAATCAGGCTACAAGAAAATCATTTTATGTGCACCAACTGGTGTAGGGAAATCATTGGTAGGAGCTACTGTCTCAAGATATTTTGACAGTTCGTTTACAATAACTGCATCCAAGCATCTCCAAGATCAATACATCAAAGATATACCATTTCTCAAACCTGTAAAAGGAAAACAAAATTTTGCTTGTTTGAAAATGATGGAATCTGAAAAAGTAGACAACGACAGAAGAGCAATGAGATGGGGAATGACATGTGACAAGGGGCAATGTCAAGAAAAAATAAATAAAAATGGCAAGGAGATAATTGAAGTTTGTAAATTCAAACCAACAATAAAACAAGTTGAAGATCATACTCAAGGAGCTGAATCATGCCATTATTATCTTCAAAAATACGATGCCCTTGTTTCAAAACACTCTCTTTGGAACTACCACGCATTTTTTCAAATTATGAAATTCAACAGAAAACTTTTTGAAGACTATCTTGATAGAAAAGTCTCAATATTTGATGAGGCGCATAAAATAGAAGATCAAATAATGCAGTTTATAGGATTTGATATATTCAGTGGTCAGGTAGAAGAGTGCAATTTAAATGCCACAAAATATAATTTTACAGATTTAGATTCCATGGTACAACTAATTGATGACATTGCATACTCTTATGCCAAAAAAATCAAAGACATCAAAGAAAGCGATTCATACCAAAAAGATCCTGATTATGAATCTGTTACAAGACTGGAAAGAAGATTTGATAGGGCTGCACAGGCTAAAATTGATATTCTTACTGACAAGGACAATTTTGTAGTAAATGATCCTGTTTCAGACTTGAATGGGAATTTTAGAACAATCTCAGTAAAACCTATTGATGTCTCAACATTTGCGAATTCTTTTTTCACCACGGAATATCAAATATTCATGTCTGCAACTATTGATAAATTCAGTTTCTGTGAAAATATGGGATTACAACAAGACGATATTGCTTTTATTGATACTCCAAAATCTCCTTTTCCGATTGAACATAGAAAGATTGATCTTCTAAACATTAAACGGCTAAGCTATGGTTCTACCGAAAATGATGAACTTGAAGTAATAAAAACAATTGACAGAATAATGGATGAGCATTCTGGAGAAAGGGGGTTGATCTTAACATCATCTGTGCCGCGATGTCAAAAAATTCTCAGATATCTTTCACCAAAAAATACTAGACGAATCAGAATTTGCCACAGCTATAACAAAGATGGAAAAACACAAGATGAAATTATTTCAGAACACGCTGCTGACCCTACTGGCGTTTTACTTTCTTCTTCATTATGGGAGGGAGTAGACCTTAAAGACGATTTATCTAGATTTCAAATTATTGCCAAAGTCCCATATCCAAATTATAAAGAAAAAAGAACTAAAGCAAAAATGGATAAATTCCCTTTATGGTACACTTCTCAGACTCTTACTAAATTACTACAGGGGTTTGGTCGCTCAATTAGAAGTGATGATGATTGGGCCAGAACATATGTGCTTGATACTGCAGTAAACAATGTTTTTTTCAAGGCACAAAAAATGATCCCACGTGCGTACTATGATGTTTTAGGTATAGAAAATCTGTAGTAGACAACAGTAATTCAATAACAATAATGTAATTTTCTTTCTCTGTTATCTCTGCGTTTTATTACTGATCGGCGATCTATAAACCTTGTGGACAATTTGATCATCACAGTATCTTTGCTGAAAATTGTCCAAATCCTTAATTGATTACCACTTATTTGTTGTAGCATGAATGTTTCTGATTTTCTTGTAACAGCAAAAAAACAAAAAAAAATTTCACACAAAGTCCGGCTGTACATCATTGATAAAAACAAACATTATTTTCTAAATGACGGGATTTTAAAAAATGGCTTTGATTCTAAATTAGATATTTTAAAAAACAGGGACAGTGTTTTATCGGCATTCTCAAAGATGGCATTTCTCTTTGACGAGATAATTAGATTGAGAATAGTAGAACATTCAAATCAAACTGACAGCAAAGAATTGCTTTATCTGCTTAACCTAGTTCCAATAAATCGTAAAATTCGAACATTTCTTGATTGGGGCATTTTTGGACCAGAATATACTAGAGACATGTCCAGACTCTTTGAGGTTAGAAATGACACTGTGCATTGTATCTCCCTTGATGAAGTAAATTATAATCCAAAAAACTCAATTTCATTATCAAGTGTAAATGGTTTTAAAAAATTTAAAACTGATATGAACAAAGCATGGGAGAATCTATTGAAAATCTACATTGCAGAGCAAGAAAAAATTGACTGGAGCAGATTACTTGAAAAACTAAAATCATAGATTTGGACTAGTAATTGCCCCTTGCGCTGCAGAGCCAACCAATGTTGCATATTTTGCAAGTGCTCCTGTTGTATAGTTTGGTTTTGGTGGACTCCACTGTTTTCTTCTTCTTTCTAGTTCTTCGGTAGACACATGAAGATCAATTATGTTAGTTTCTGTATCTATTGTAATTTCATCGTCGTTTTTTACTAGTGCAATTGGACCGCCAACATATGCCTCTGGAGCTACATGTCCTACCATGAATCCTCGTGTACCACCAGAAAATCTACCGTCTGTGACCATTGCAACTTTTTTACCTAGACCTTGACCTACAAGTGCAGCAGTAGTGGCCAACATTTCTCTCATTCCTGGTCCCCCTTTTGGACCCTCATATCTGATTACTATTACTTGACCTTCTTCAATCTCTCCTTTAGCTACTGCATCAAATGCGTATTCTTCTCTGTCGTAAACTCGAGCTTTGCCTGTGAATTTTGTCATTTCCACTCCTGCTGTTTTAATAACTGCACCATCAGGTGCCAGACTTCCTCTCAATATTACCGCAGTTCCAACTGAATGAATTGGGTTATCAATTGATTTGACTATTTGTTGTACTGGTTCAGGTATGTTCATTGACGCAAGGTTTTCTCTGATTGATTTTCCTGTGACTGTCATACAATCATCATGAATTAGTTTTCTTTCTGCTAATTTTTTTAGTACAAATGGAATTCCACCAATTTTATCTAGGGAATTCATTACATAATTTCCACCCGGTTTCATATCTGCTAAATGTGGTGTCTTTTTTCTAACTCTCTCAAAATCATCATATGTTAATTTTATTCCAACTTCATTTGATAATGCCAACAAGTGCAAAATTCCATTTGTTGAACCTCCAACTGCGTTTAGCATTGTAATTGCATTTTCAAATGCATCAAATGTGAGAATATCACGTGGTTTGATATTTTGCTCTAGTAATCTAACGCATGCTTTTCCAGTATCATAAACAATTTTCTCTCGTCTATCATCTTCTGCTGGAGGACTGGCACTTCCTGGTAATGCAAGACCTATAGCTTCAGAAATTGATGCCATGGTATTTGCAGTAAACATTCCACCACATGATCCTGCATTTGGACATGCGGTATTTTCTATATTTTTTAATCCTTCCAATGATAACTGTCCTGCATCATATGCGCCAACTGCCTCATACACATCAACTATTGTTAATTCTTGACCGTTTAGTATTCCTGGCATAATTGTTCCTCCATAAACAAAGACCGATGGTATGTTCAATCTTGCCATTGCCATCATAGTTCCTGGTAGACTCTTATCACATCCAGCAATTCCAACCAGTGCATCATATTGATGTGCACGAACCATTAACTCAATAGAATCTGCAATTACTTCTCTTGAAATTAATGATGATTTCATTCCTTCATGACCCATTGCAATTCCATCACTCACTGCAATAGTTGAAAATTCTCTTGGCGTTGCACCACCATCAATTACTCCCTCCTTTGCTTTTAGAGCTAATCTTGGAAGGTGAATATTACAAGGAGTTGCCTCGTTTCCAGTGTGACACACTCCGACAAATGGTTTATCTAAATCATTATCTGTTAACCCCATAGCTTTATACATTGCTCTATGGGGAGATCTGGCAGTCCCTTCTACAACATTTCTACTAGAAATTTCCATAACACGACAAATGTAGTTTGCTATAATTTAGACTTTATTGACGTTATCAATCTAAAAAATATCTTTAATCATAAAGCGTTTAAATTCTAAACATTTCTATTGAAAATATTGGAACAGAAAGCTCTTGCATGTCCTGTATGTCAAAGCAATAAAGCCGAAATTGCAGGAGAAGATGTTAAACTAGGTGGACAATTCCAAGACAAGGAATTTCTAACAACTCCGTTAACTGTTCTAAGGTGTACTCGATGTGGATATTACATGTTTTTTGATAAAATGGCACAATTCACAACAAAAGAATCATCATCTGAGGAATAACTAAAAACAATTAAAAAAACTATATCTCGATAATATCTTGGTTATCTAACTGTAATAACAGACCTTGTATTTCCTCTGGAGTTTCTGCACCATATACGATGAGAATTCTATCCTTATCCATAAACTCGTAGTTTCTAATGTCGCTGACTTGTTCTCCGTTGACAAAGAACTTTAATGCATAATCCTCATTTGTACAAAACTGTCTTCCATCTTGGAATACAAAGCATTTGTCATCCAATCCTAGTTTCAGTGACTGGAACAAATATTCCATCTTTACGCCCGTTGCATGTTTGTGAATTGTTGTACCGTCACCACCTTCAAAATGAATCCAACTTGTTTTGATTTGATATGCTGGCAATGAAAAGTCAAATGTATCGCCAAAAACTTTGACTAAAATTGCAGCATGAGAGTGCTCGCTACCCAAGGCTCCTGCACCTTCAGGACCTCCAGGGGCAGTCTGTGACATGTTCATAAACATCCATCCTGAATATCCAACAATTACTGCAATTACCCCTAATACCCCAATTGTAATTAACATATTTCGTCTTTTTTCAGAAGAACGTTTTGTAGCATAATTATCACGCTTTTCTTCTCGCTCTTTTCTTTCCTTTCTTCCCATGAGTCAACCTGATTCAAAAATTTACCCTAATTAACTGTTCGATGAAACAATAAATAAAATCAAAAATTCAAGTTCTATTATGAGCTGTATCTTCTGTGATATCTTATCTGGAATGAGGGATGGTCATATCCTATATGAAGATGCATCACATGTTGCGTTTTTGGACAAATACCCAATTGATGTTGGCCATAGCTTGGTTGTTCCAAAACAGCATCATGAAAGAATCACAGATATGGATTCTAAAGCAGTAGGAGACTTGTTTTCTATAGTTCCAAAAATTGCAAACGCAATTTTATCTGCAACTGGTGCAGATGCATTTAGTCTTGGACAAAACAATGGCCGAGCAGCAAAACAAATCATCCCACATGTTCACGTTCATATCATTCCACGATATAATCACAAAGGAACAATCTGGACAAAACGTTCTATATCAAATGACGAAGAACTTTTCACTTTGGCAAAAAAAATCAAAGAACTACTTATTTAGCATGACCTGGATTGTATCGTAGTATTGCTCCCACTTTGCCCAAACTTGATAGCATAACTCCATGTTCTGCACTTCCTGACACTACTTCTAATCTTGATCCTGTTTTTGCTGTAAGCAATTCTAGATAATCCACAATGTCTTGCTCGTTTGCTTCTACTTCCATTGAGTTGCAACTTGGGCAAGGATTGCTTGTAAATTTTGTCTTTTTTGGAATAACATCTCGTCGCTCAACAATCTCTTCTTGAATGTGCTGGCATCTGCGACATTTTCCTTCCACTCTATTCAGATTTGTGTCATCTGTAATTATTAATATTTTTACTACATTATTTTTTAAAAGTTCAATGACATCTCTGAGTCCATATACTCCCAATCCTGAATGGGAGTTTATGTCTCTGAACAGATCTTCGATTAGTTTTTTTTCTTCAACCATTCTGAAATCTGATAGCAGTTCTGCTGATTTTGAAAATGCCTCTCTCACTCCCTCTGCTCCTGAATATCCTGCATCTATCGTGTTAATTATCATATTTTGTAATCTGTATTCCAAATATCCGCCATTGATAAAATCCTCTTTTGTTGGACCTGGTCCTGAAATAATCAATCCTTTTACAGGATAAATATCGATAAAATACTCTCGAGTTGTATCTGCTACCCTGTTGTAAAAATACGAAAGCTCCATCTCTCTTAATTTTTGGAATCTTTTTGCAGACTGTCCTCCCTGTCTGTGTTTTCCTGCAACTCCGGAACCTGTTTGTGATAAAACTTCAATTTTATCACCATGAAGTAATCCCCATCCTGCATCTTTGGCATCAATAGCTAAAAACCCAATCAAGTTGTCATCTTTTAGCATGTCTTTTAGAATATCTACATGAAAATGATCATCGCATCTATACAGGTACTGCTTCAAATCTTTTGGAGGATCAATCTCCCAAACTTTTACTACTTCGCTTCCTAATGGACCGCCTCCTTCTGGTGGCAATGCTCCACAAAACATTACTAATCCTCTTTCCGGTGTTTTTTTGAGTAATTTTAGTCTCTGAACTACTTTGCCTAGTGAATCTACAACATGTGATCTCGTGAGATCCGATTTTATGTTATCTGCTGTTCCTTGTTCTTGTTGTAATGTGCTAATAATTTCATGTAGTTGTTTTCCTTTTGGAATGTATACGCTGATTAATTCAGTTCCTCTGCCTGATTTTTGTGATAACTCCTCCAACATTTTTCTAATTTTATAAAGTTTAACAGAATCTATTTTCTCTATGTTGATCTTTTCCATTTGTATTTTCTTCCTGTTATGCGAATATTAAGTTTGGTCGATTCAATTTTTCATCTCTGAAATTATAACTCATCAATAGACTTTAGAAAGACTTCTAGTGGTTGATTACCTGTTATTTTGATTATTTTTTCATTGTTAAAAACTAAAAATGATGGGGTTGCATCAATTCCGATTTCTTTACCAAATTCATACATTTGATTTATACTTTCTAGATATTTATGATCATCAAGACACTTGTTGAATTTATCCAAATCTAGATTTACTGTCGTAGCAAATTTCTCCAATGATTCTCTAGTCACCCACCCAGTCCTTTCACCTGCCCAGTTCTTGTATAACTCATCGTGATATTGCCAATATTTTCCCTGATCTTGAGCACAATGTGATGCCTCTGCCGCTAAAACCGAGTCAGCACCATTTAATGGAAAATCTTTGAAGACCAGTTTTACTTTTCCTGTTTCGATGAAATCTTGCTTAATTGTGTTCAAGGTGCTTTGATGAAATTTATAACAATAGGTACACTGGTAATCCCCCCACTCTAAAATTGTAATTGAAGCCAATGGATTTCCAATAATTGGTGATCCGTTTTGAATTAATTTTGACTCTGTAAAGAGTTTTGAATCATTATCTGTTTGAGGATAAAATGCCAAAAACATGCCTGCTAAAATTCCAATGACAACAGGAATTGCAAACAGTATTTTTTTCATTGATTTGATGATTTTTTTTTCTAGTAAATAGTTTCCTTACCTTATACCGATGCCAAAGTCCATAATGCAGAGTTTTTTGCAGATATTTCTGCAACAAATGGATCATCTGACGATGATATTATTATCACGTCCCCATCTTCTGGACACAGATTTTCTAAAAGTTCTTTTTCGGCTTTTCTATCTTTAATAAAACACTCTTTTTCGTCACCTGGGAAAACCAGTTTTTTATTTTTGTATATTATAGTGGTACATCCTGAAGATCCATACAAAATTGCATAGTCTCTTTGCTCCAATCCTGTTTTGACTATGCTGGAATAGTTTTTGAGTAAAATTGCATGATTGTGTTTGCCTTGAATGATATTGCATTTTCTAATTATGCATTCTTTTGGAATTGCATTTTGTATTTGATTTGTTAACTTGTGTCCTTTTTCAGTAAGAAAAGTTCCTGCCCTTGTTGAATTCACTATTCCTGCCTCTTTTAGATGTAAAATTAGTGTCTTGACTGCTCCTTCTCCAAGATGAATATCTTTTCCAAACATTGCTCTGCTAACAAATCTTTCTCTGGTTAGCATCTGTAATGCCTTTAGTACATGAGGGATGCTAAATGTCAGAACTTTGCTGGAGCCCTTTCTTGATACTATGTCTTGTAATGATTGAATGTTTTTGCGCAGAATTTTTCTTGCCTGTGATTATATATAAATTCGATAAATCTATCTATGATTGTAGTTATTTAGAATTGTTATTGCAATAGAATATTTTATGGTGATGTCTTTTCGATTTGAATTTACCTCATTGAATTTATTTAGTAATGATTTGTTGTTGATCATATCCTCTAATGCTTCTATTGAAAACGGTTTTTTAATTATCTCTATTGCTTTATTGAGATTTGTTAATGAATCCGATAATGTCTTTTCAATGTAACCTGATGCAAAAATTATTCTTTGATTAGGGTTTATCTTTAGAATTTCAATTGCTGTCTGTAGTCCATTTAACACCGGCATGTTATGATCTAATATTACAACATCAAAATAGTCTTCTAGATGATTTGATTTTGCATGATTGTTTTCTTTTTGATAAATTTCTAAACACTTTTGTCCGTTTTCAGCTGTTATGACATGTCTGTTGTCAAACTTTAGCCAATCTTGATATAATTCCAACAAGTGTGGCTCATCATCTGCAATAAGCAATCTCATTTGTTTTGCATGTGTACTTGGGATTTGCTCTGATGCGTTTATTTGGTCTAGTCCAATTCTGTCAATTTCCATTTTTATTGGATCAAGAATTTTTGCATCTCCTATTCTGCCAAAAATCATCTGTATCATTTTTGCAAATAACTCATAATTACCAGTGATCTCTTTTTCGGATTTTCTACACTCTTTCATCATTGTTTGAATGATTGATTTGTATCCCTTTGTTCCATACAGATCTATTAATGACGTCTCGATGATCTGTGATATCTGATTTTCATATCTTTTATCGTTAAAATCAAATCTGGAATTGCTCATTTTATGATCTTCATACCCTCAAATCTAACTAAAGCATCAGTATGTTAGATCTAAAACTAACATTTCTGATTTGAGCGTGAAATGTTTTTTCCTTATTAATTGGATAAATTGTCCAAGAATTTAAATACATTAAATCAAGAGAAATCACATGTCTCAATCAAGACAAATCAATGTATCTAAGAACGGCGTTCCAGTCATTGCTATTATGGCATTAGCTATAATTTTTGTAGCTGGATTATTTGTTGTTGGATTTGATCAGGGGCATATCTTTAGTCTGGTTTATGGCGAAGAAGCATTTCAAGACCTTTACATCCACGAACTTACTCATGACATGAGACATGCTGCTGGTTTTCCTTGTCATTAGTAGGTTAACCTGATGAAAACATTTCTTTTTATCGTCATCGTTATTGTTTCTGGCGCTGCCGCTGGAATTATTCATGGTGGGATGAATCTTGTATTTGTTGAACCTTCTCTTGATCAGGCCATTGGAATTGAAAATCAACATCTTTTTGCAACAGGTGAAGCAGAAGACAATTCTGAATTCTGGGTAGAATATGATGACTATCGAACTTGGCAAAAAACAGGACAAGTTATTGCGGGTGGTATTCTTGGCGTTTCTATAGGTTCGTTGTTTGGAATAATTTTTACATTCTCAAGAAATACTCTGCCTGGAAAAACAGATCTAAAAAAAGCCCTGATATTGGCAGGAATAATGTGGTTAGTCGTTTATTTTATTCCATTTTTGAAATATCCTGCAAACCCTCCAACTGTAGGTGATCCTGAAACTGTTGTACTACGTGGAATTCTTTACCTGTCCTTTATTGCAATTTCTGGGTTTGGTGCTTTAGGGTTTTACAAATTATCCAAAAAACTAAAAACCAAAAAATTCATCGCTGTTGCAGGATATGCTGCATTTATTGGAATAATGTTTACAGTAATGCCGGAAAATCCTGATAACATAACTGCTCCTATGGACCTAGTTGATCATTTTAGAACAATGTCTGCGTTTACAGTTTCTATTTACTGGCTTTCACTTGGTCTTATTTTGGGCTCATTGTGGAGTCATTACAAACCTCATAAAGAAATCCCACCTTCTTTTAATTAGTCATTCCAACTCTCTAGAACGAGAATAATGTGACGTAATTTAAATAACTCTGTCTTCTTTTTTAATTTAATTGACACGACGTTTAACATTACCTCAATTAAAAAAATACGATGTAACTCAAAAAGTCATTGAAGCATTGGCAGATTCTGAATCCCGCGCAATACTATTTTCAATAATAAAAAAAGGAATGACTGCATCTGAACTATCTGAAAAACTAAAAATTCCGCTTAGCTCTGTGTATAAAAAACTAAGTGACCTTGAAGAGCTCACTTTAATTGAAGTAGAAAAATGGATGATTTCTGATAAGGGAAGAAAATTCAAAATGTACAAAAGTCGCATAAGCAAAGCCGATATATCTATAAGAAAACCTGATCCTACTCTTAATTTGGTGCCAAACTAGTGAAACAAATGTCAAAACCTAACATAATTCAACTAAGTGAATTTGATGTAACACAAAAAATAATCGAATCTCTAAGTAGCATATGTACTCGGGCTGTATTGTTTTCAATTAAAAATGAATCAAAAGATGCAACCCAAATTGCAGATGAATTAAAAATCTCACTATCCACTGTTTACAAAACCTTGTCCAGTTTGGAAGAATTGACACTTGCAGAAGTGGATAAATTTGTAATCTCTGCTGAGGGAAAGAAAATTAAACAATATCGTAGTCGTATAGGTAAAGTTGAAATCACATTAACTGATTTAGAACCTGTTTTGAATCTTTATCCAAACACCAGTTATACCAAATCAAATATTCAAAGATGAATTAATAAAAATTTACTATATAATCTCATATTTGTATTTTTTATCTCCAATGATAATGATCCTTTGATCTAAGTCTCTTGTGAATCCCTTTTGAAACAAATGGCCTTTGATCGATACATTTTTTGACAGATGGACTCTAATTGGGTGGAATTTTAATTTCATTATGAACTGCAAGATCGGATTCATTCACAGTTTTTCATATTTTGCTATCCAAGACAAGAAAATGTGTATTAATTGTGGCGTTGAAGAAAGTAATAATAATTGAATTATTTGACAATGTCTAACAATTAATTAAAATCTTCATTTTTTATTCATATTCTACAACTCTAGAACCTCTGTGGAATTTAAATAACAATAAAAAATGAATTTTATTGTGAACAAATTCTATCTGATAATTCCAATAATCTTTGCAGTGGGAATCGGTATAGGATATGGTGCAACTCTAAATACAAATAATGTTAACATTGTGCCTGAGAAAGAAATCGATGTATTATCTGAAAGTCCATCTCTTGATGTTGATAAAATCACAATAGGATTCATTCCAATAGAAAAAGCAGAAGAACTCACTCCAAAGGCAGAAGAGTTAGAAAAATTTCTTGAAAAAAAACTTGGCATTGATGTGGAATTAGTAATCCCAACAAACTATGAGACCATTATTGAGGGTATGAGGTTTGGTCACATAGATGCAGCCTTTATGGATACAGGTCCTGCATGGATTACTCACAAGAGGACTGGAGCAGAAGTGATGATGGCGGAGATTATCGACGGAAAAGTAAATTATCAAGCAACTATGTGGGTAAGAGCTGATGATGATTCTATTAATTCTCTTGAAGACTCCCTTGGAAAAAGAGTTGCATTTACTAGTATTACTGGTTCATCTGGATTTGTTAGACCTATGGGAACATTGGTGTCAGATGGTCACGTGTCTCTTGACGGTGAAGGTATTGTTGGTTTAGAAAAAGCACTTGCAGAAAACTTTGAAAGTTATGCATTTACCGGTGGTTACAAAGCATCTTTAGAATTATTAATTAATGATAATGTTGATGTTGCATTTGGTTCTGACATTGCATCTCAAAAATACTTGGAACCAGAAGATCAGCTTAAAATACGTCCAGTAGCAACACTTGGTCCTGTACCCTCTCATGTATTCGTTGTAATCTCAAGTATGTCTGATTCTACTAAAAGTGCTTTAATGTCATCTCTAATCGAGCTTAACTATGATGAAAATAACTCGATTCTGAATAATCTTTATGGTGCAGACGCACTTGTTCCAACTACCACTACTATGCATATTGGTGATTTTGGTAAATTCATAGATATCTTGGTTGGATTAGATCAAAAAATCCTAGATGCTGCAAATAAGAGCAAATAAAAACAGTAGTACACACATGGAACTATTGCAAATAACTAGTTCCTCCGATTTTCCATTAATTTCAACAAAAAAAATTGTTCAGATGAATAATGTTCATGCATCATATGATTCAAAAAATCATATTCTCAAAGAAATCACACTATCAATTGATAGAGGAACAATCTATGTCATTATAGGGCAATCGGGTTCTGGAAAGTCAACTCTTCTTAAACTGATGAATGGCATGATGATTCCTAGTAAAGGCACTGTCAAAATTGATTATCAAACACCAAACATCAATGATCCAAAATTCAAATCACTGATGCATAATATCGGTTATATTCCACAAAGCTTGGGATTGATAAAAAATATCACTGTCCTTGAAAATACTTTGATTGGCGCATTGCCTAGATTAGGAAAAATACATGCATTGTTAAAGATATTTCCTGAGGAAGAAATCAGGGAAGCAAAAAAAATTCTAAAGCAAGTTGGACTCGAAGGCAAAGAATACCGAAAAGCCTACATGTTAAGTGGTGGGGAAAAAAGAAGAGTTGCAATAGCTCGTGCATTTATGCAAAAGCCCACTCTTTTACTGGCTGATGAGATAGTTTCTGAATTAGATTCTGTTACTGCCAGAGAAATAATGAATTTGATTGCTGATGCACAAAAGACAATGAATCTTACTGCGATTATGGTTCATCATGATCTACAACTTGCGTTAGAATATGCAAATCGCGTTGCAGTGATAAAAGAGGGAGAAAAGATTCTTGAAATTGGTATTGAGGGAGATAAAATTGTTGACTTTCAAACTGGTAATCTTGCCACTGATGAAATTATGGAGATGTATTCTACTGACACCAAAAAATAATCTTTTAATCGGAGTTATCATCGCATTGCTTATTGCGACATCTTACAATATAGGTGCAAACCCAGTTGATTTTGTAAAAGGGTTACCAAATCTTGCAATTATTGCAAGTGAAATGACTGCCGTTGAACCGTCCTTGTTTGTAACTGCGTTTTGGTCAATGTTTGAAACAATTCAGATGGCATTTATAGGAACTATTGTTGGTATTGTAATTTCCTTACCCCTGAGTATGCTTGCAGCAAGAAATCTAAACAGTAAATATGTCTATGTTCCAATTCGTGCAATTCTTGCAGCGATTAGAACATTTCCGTCAATTCTTTGGGCAATTTTATTTGTAATCATGGTTGGACTTGGACCATTTTCAGGAGTCTTGGCAATTATCATGTATACTATAGGCTTTGTTACCAAACTTCAATACGAATCAATTGAGACAATTGATTCTGATCCTATGGATGCGGTAAGATCAATTGGTGTGTCAAAATTACAATTAATCCGATATGTTGTATTACCTGAATCAGCACCTCATCTGTTGAGTCAAATGCTGTACATGTTTGATTACAACGTAAGGCAAACAAGTATCTTGGGTCTTGTTGGTGCTGGAGGAATTGGGTTTTACATTATAAACTACATCAAATTCTTTGAATATGGCAAGGCTGTGGTATTCATGCTTGTTGTATTGTTTGTTGTCTTGGTTATTGATTGGGTGAGTGTCAAAATCCGTGACAAGTATATTGTAAAATCCCAACATGGAATTGAAGTTACAACCACTTAGTATCATCCATAATATGCCGAAAATAACAATTAGTTTTTTAATTACTTGTTTAACTTTAAAGCAATGAATTATTGGGCTTTTTTTGTTTTATTTTTTATGATTTTTACTATTCCTGTTTTTGCACAAACTCCACTTGATGAGTTTTCTAATTCTTCAGAATATATTTTAGAAATTGATGAGCATGTCTATTCTGTTTCTTATACTGTAAATGCCAATGTCCTTGCAATGGAGATTGATCCGGAATCAAAATCACTGCTTATTGGTCTGGATAAAACCTATGACTCTCAATTTTTTATAGGACTAGAGCATGAATTGATAAATGCAGAAAATAATCAGTTTATAATTTTAGTTGATGGTGAAGAAGTAGATTATCAAATAACTTCTGATTCTGAGAGCTCCACATTTGAGTTCTTTGTCCCAGTAGGATCTGAAGAAGTTGAAATTATTGGAACTCATGTGATTCCAGAATTCCCAGTTGGTGCAGTTTTTGGGTTTATAGTAATGATTTCATCTGTCATGCTTTTTGCAAAGATGAGACCATCTTTTTTTAAGTTGTAATTTTATCTAACTGATTTGTTTCTTTTGCGGTTTTTATTTCACGTGCTATTCTTTTGCCCATACTCATAGGCTCATTAAAAAGCAATGAGTAGTATGGCGAGCCATCCATGTAGATGTTTGTTCCTGCCACAATTCTAGCTGAAAATTCAAACGATGTAAATTTTGCATTCTCATCATAAACCCCTTCAATACAAAATGGCCCGTTCATTCCAGGCGATACGATTCTTTTTGATGCCTCTACAAAATTTTCACCCATTGTATATACCTCATCTAGTAATGATTCTCTTAGAACAATTGGACTGTTTCCAATCACATTAAATGACGGAACCTTGTTATTTTTGAGCTGCTGCTCTGATGGAATTCTTGCAATCCCTTCAATGTCTGATTCATGCCTTTGATCAGCCCCAAAAAATTCCAACTCTTCTTTTAAAGGTGAATAAAAGAATTGTAGATATGCCAAAACACCTGCGGCATACTCTTGAATATAGAGTGTCTCTTCTTTAGAAATTACTCCTTGTGAAATCAACTGTTCTCTTTTTTTATTGTAATCATCTTGATTAGCAGCCAAAAAATATCCTTTGCCACCTGCAGCCCCTTGCCTTTTTACAATTACTAGCTTGTCTATGTCCTTTGAATGCAAGACAGGTTTTGGAACAGGAAGTTTTGCCTCTCGCATGAGTTTTTCTTTCATGGTTCTGTCTGATTCCCATCTTAGGATCCACTTGTTTCCGAAAATTGGAGTCTTGATTGATTCAATTTGTTCAGAGCTCATCTGTGCAATCAAAGTTCCATGAGGAATTAACACTGCATTATTTTGCTCTAAAATTGATTGATGTTTTTGCTCTAATATTTCTACAAATGAATCTACCAAGATTAATTCGTCAATAAATGAAAATCTACGGTATAATCTCTCTCTTTTTCTCTCACAAACTAGAATTGTCTTTAGACCTTCATCTTTAGCACCTTTGAGAACTTGTAGGGCACAATGTGAACCTAATGTTGCTATTGCCGTCAATCTGATGTATGTTCTACTTTATCGTACTTTATGAACTATGTGTGGATGAGACGTATTGAAAAACCTCATCAATTAATTCTACACTTAATTCTGACTTGATGTTTTCTGGAATTACCTTTAATACAAAATCATACATGCTTGTGTTTTTTGGAAGACTACCTCTTTCTTGGTATAATGAATATACTGCAATTCCATTTGATATTAACGCAATAATTTTTTCTTTGTTTGTCAGCGTCATTGTTTTTTATTTCCTTGTTACTAATTTAATCTAGATCCGAACTATTGTTTTCTACATTAATATATTGAATTACTCTGATCTGTAATACGCAATAAAGTTACTTGGTGTGCTTGATTCTCAAATGCATTTAATTCTGATGGTTCTCCGTGACTCTCTGCAATTTCCTCATGAGATTCTTGTGATGCATTATATCCAACAAATACTGCGGTAATGATAAAGGTGGCAATTACCAATATTATTAAGAGATCCAACTCATTTTAGACTCCGATATTTTCTGATGATAAATGTTACTTTTTTCTTGATTTTTATGTTTTGAATTACAAAAATCGATGATTGAGAACAAAATTTCCAAATAAATGATATTTACATATTAAAAATTATGGCCAAATTAGTATAATTTAGAAAAAAATAGAATCTGACTAAGACTTTTTCAAACCCCATTTAAGGGCAAATTCTTCTTTGGTGATTGGAATTTTTGATTTACACTTTACACATCTACGCATTTTGGTGTACTTTGAAAATCTCCAAACATGAGGTTCACTTTTTCCATGACAGTTCATACTTTTCATTCTTTTACTAGTATTTAGGAAAACAATCATTCAAACTTACTTTCCAATATAATACGGGTATCTGAACTAGTATGAATCGTATTGATTTCCCCCAAAAATTAATTACACCATAGGATAGCAATTTAGTAAATTATGATAAAAACAGAGCTTGGAACATTGCGCAGATCTCATTATTCTAACGAATTGAATCCATCAATGGATGGCTTGGAAGTCACTGTGATGGGTTGGGTCTTGACAATAAGGGGTCATGGAAACATTAGTTTTGCCACAATTCGAGACAAGAACGGGGACATTCCAATTGTTGCCAAAAAAGGAGATTGTCCAGATGAACTACGTGAAAAATTATCTGTACTAAAAGCACATTCTTCTATTGCTATTATTGGCAAGATCAAATCTTCAGAAAAAGCACCTACTGGATTTGAGATAATTCCATCTGAACTCCGTGTATTTTCAGATGTTGAAAAAATTCCCCCCTTTGAGCCTTTAGCAAAGACTGTGAAAAACATAGATACTAGATTAGAAGTAAGACCAATTGATCTTAGACGTAAAACATTGCAACATATTTTCAACGCAAGAAGTCAAGTACTAAAATCAATTAGAGATTACTTTTACCAACAAAATTTTACAGAAATCAACACTCCAAAAATGATAGCAACTGCAACTGAAGGTGGCGCTGCATTATTTCCAATATTTTATTACAACAAAGAGGCATTTTTAGCTCAGAGTCCCCAATTGTACAAAGAACAACTAACTATGAGTTTTGAAAAAGTTTTTGAAATTGCACCTATTTTTAGAGCAGAACCATCAAGAACCAATCGCCATTTGGCTGAAGCAATATCCATTGATTTGGAAGAAGCATTTGTTGATTATAATGACGTAATGAATAGAATTGAGGAAATAATAAAAATCGCAATCATAACTGTTAGTGATTATGCAAAAAATAATTCAGATGTAGAGTTTATCATTCCTCCAATGCCTGAACACATACCACGATACTCTTATGATGAATTGGTAGAAAAAATGCAAAAAGCTGGCGCCAAAACTGAATGGGGCGATGATCTATATCCCTCCAATCTTAAAAAAATTGGTGTTGAAGGATTTTACTTTATCAAAGATTGGCCTTTGGGTCCAAAACCATTTTACGTAAAAGATAGTAAAACAAACCCAAAAATTTCTGAATCCTTTGATTTGATGTTTGGGGATTTGGAATTGTCTTCAGGCAGTACTAGAATTGAGAAAAGACATGAACTTGAAGAGAGAATGAAAAATAAAGGAATGAAAACTGACGCCTTTGAGTATCATTTGGGGGCATTTGATTATGGTGTACCTCCTCATGCTGGATGTGGAATTGGTTTAGAGCGATTAATCATGGCATTAACAGGCACAGAAAACATCAGAGATGTCACATTTTATCCAAGGGATGTTGACAGATTAACCCCGTAGGTGATTAGAATGGTATCTCGAGAAGAAATTGAACATGTTGCAAAATTAATGAGAATTGAAATTGATGATCCTACAATTTATGAAATAGTTGATAAGATGATAGGATATTTTGATATTTTAGATTCTGCAGGTGTTGAATCTGAGGATATATCAGTAAGAGAAATTCCTATCTCTGATCTGCGAGAAGACAAGTATACTCCATTTGATGAAAAACTAATTGAGAAACTCAATCACTATAAAGGAACCTATGTCCGAGCTCCGAAGATGATTTAATTGAGTATAAAAATTTCAGCTCTGCAATATATCCAAGAAGTAAAATCTGGAAATCTTTCTGCTGAAGATTTTGTTGCAAAAACTATGGAACAAATACAAAAAGTAGATGGTAAATTACATGCGTTTCTGTCATTAAATGATAATGCAGTTGATCAAGCAAGAGAAATTGACAAGAAAATAAAGTCAGGGGGGAAAATCGGACAATGCTTTGGTATGCCAATTTCAATTAAAGACAACATTTGCATCAAAGATACAAAGACAACATGTGCATCAAAGATGCTTGAAAATTTCATTGCGCCATATGATGCCACTGTAATTACAAAGCTGAAACAACAAGATGCAATTTTTGTTGGAAAAGTAAATCTTGATGAATTTGCAATGGGACTTTCTACAGAATTCAGTGCATACGGTCCAAGCAAAAACCCCTGGAATACAGATTATGTTCCAGGTGGCTCTTCTGGAGGCAGTGCAGTATCTGTCAGTGCATTTGAATGTGTTGCATCATTGGGCTCTGATACTGGAGGCTCAGTTAGAAACCCTGCCAGTTTTTGCTCAACTGTTGGGTACAAGCCAACTTATGGACTGATTAGTAGATATGGGTTAATTTCGTATGCAAACAGTATTGAACAGATTGGACCGTTAACTAGAACTGTAGAAGATGCAGCATTTATGCTGAATCTGATTTCAGGACAGGATTCTAATGATAACACTACGGTAGATAACAAAAATGAGGACTATCTAAAAGATATTGATTCAGGCATAGAAGGCAAAAAAATAGGCATAATCAAAGAGATGCTTGGGGAGGGAATTGACCCTTCAGTACTGTCTGCAACAAAAGATGCAATATCAAAATTAGAGGGATTGGGTGCAACATGCGAAGAAATTTCCTTGGATATGGTAAAATATTCAGTTGCAGCATATTATACAATTACAGCAACTGAGGCAGGTAGTAATCTTGCAAGATATGATAATTTAAGATACGGTTATGATTTTTCTGTTGAAGGATACGAATTTAATTCATACATTGAGAAAGCAAGAAAAAAACTTGGCCCTGAAGTCACTAGAAGAATGATCCTTGGAGGCTTTGTTCCTTCTGCAGGACATGCCGGAAAATATTTTCTTAAAGCACTAAAGGTAAAAAGTAAACTCACTAGACAAGTAAATGAGGCATTTGAGAAATTTGATCTGCTAATTTCTCCAACAGTTCCAATTTTACCATTTAGGATTGGTGAGAAAATAAACGATCCTGCTGCATTGTTTCTTATTGATATTAACACTGTAACTGCAAATCTTACAGGCAAACCCGCAATATCAATACCATATTCTATATCAAATGGTTTGCCAATTGGCATGCAACTTATTGCAAATTCGATGAATGATAAATTATTGTTACAAGCAGCATATGCGTTAGAAAAAACTGTCAAATTACCTGAGGTTCCAATTTGACAAAAATTGGATTGGAGATTCACAGTCAACTTACAAAGCTGGAAAGCAAATTGTTTTGCTCTTGTAAGGCAAACTATAGAGAATTTGAGCCAAACACCAACATATGTCCCATTTGTATGGGATTGCCAGGCAGTCTTCCAAGATTAAATCAAAAGGCAGTTGAAAAAGCAACAATGATTGCAATGGCCCTAAATTGTTCTACTCCAGAAAAAATTGCATTTTTTAGAAAAAATTATTTTTATCCGGATTTGCCAAAAAATTTCCAAATCACACAACTAAACATCTATGGAGATACCAGTGTAGGTGGTAGTGGAATTCTCATGGTTGGAGAGAAAAAGATCCGAATCACTAGAATTCAACTAGAAGAAGACCCTGGCAGGTTAATCTATGAGGGAAGTTCTGAAAAGAATCAAATCACGTTGGTAGATTATAATCGCGCAGGCACGCCTTTGGTGGAGATTGTAACTGAGCCTGACTTTGAAAATCCAAAAGAAGTGCGAGAGTTTCTAAATATTTTATCTGATTTGCTGGAGAATCTTGGAGTATCTGATCCTAGCTTGGAGGGCGCAATGAGGGCAGATGCAAATGTATCAATTGAAGGTGGAAATAAAGTTGAAATAAAAAATATTGGCTCATTTCATGATTTGGAAAAAGCTGTTCATTTTGAAATCACACGTCAACAAAGCTTGCATTCAAGAGACATTCCAATAATTCAAGAAACCCGTCATTGGGATGATAAAAGAAAGATTACCATCTCGTCCAGATCAAAAGAAGAAGATCTGGATTACAGGTATTTTCTAGAAGGTGACATTCCATGGGTTAGAATGGGAAATGAAGTCAAGGAAAAACTAAAATCTGAAATGCCTGAAAGCATCAGTTCTAAAAAACAACGATATGTATCAAAATATAATATTCCGTCTCAAGTAGCTGAAGTGCTTTCATCTGACAAGTTTTATTCAGATTTATTTGAAGAAGCACACACACAAGAAAACGCTAAAGAAGTTGCAAATATTATCACCACTGATTTGATGGGATTAGTAGATACAAGAGAAAAAAGAGAATCATCAAAATTAACCCCCTTACATCTAAAAGCGATAGCTGATTCAATCCAGTCCGGAAAGATTGCAAGAAATTCTGCAAAAAATGCATTATATGAAATTGTGAGAACAGGCAAGTCATTATCAGATATAATATCAGAGCTTGATCTAGGAAATGTCTCAGATGAGTCTGAATTGTCAAAAATTATTGAATCTGTAATTTCTGAAGAACCACAAGCCGTAGAGCAGGCAAAATCAAACCCTCAAACCATAAACTATCTTGTAGGAAAAGTAATGCAAAAGACAAAAGGAAAGGCAGATCCTAAATTAACTCTTGATTTACTAAAAAATAAGATTTGATGTTATGGCTGAACTTTCTTTGGAAGACATTGAATTTATCAAAATACTGGCAAATTCCGACTCTACAATCCTTCAGCAAGGAATGAATGATTCTACAAGACATAGATTAGATTCTCAAATAGGCGTGATTTTACGAGAGTATTATAAGGAAAATACAATGAGTGTCAAATCAGGCTGGACAAAAAAATTTGAAAAAGCAGGAATTACCGAAGATGATGGAAAATCTGCTATTGCGTGTGCTCGAAGACTAGGCATAGATATTTCTTGACTATCAAAAAATCTTTTTACTTCTGGTTTTTTTAAAACTGTAACTTGTCTGATTTTGTATTCACTCCAACTGAAGAACAAATACAATCTTCAAACATTTACAAATTTATGAAAAAACATGACATCTCAAATTTACAAGAACTTTCTCAAAGGGCAAATCAAAATTTAGAATGGTTTTGGCAAGAAATAGACAAAGAGATTGGAATAATTTGGGACAAACCTTATACAAAAATTTTAGACACCTCAAAAGGAATTCCATGGTCAAAATGGTTTGTTGATGGTAAGACCAACATCTACAAATCATCTGTTGAAAAATTTGCCCGTGAAAAACCAAATGATATAGCATACACTTTTGTCTCTGAAGATGGAACAACTTTTAAAATAACTTACTCTGAATTAGATTCCAAAGTAAACAGACTTGCAAATACACTTAAACAATTAGGCGTAAAAAAAGGAGACGTAGTTGCGATATATCTTCCCATGATTGAGGAATCTGTTTTGGCAATTCTAGCATCTGCAAAAATTGGAGCAGTTCAAACTGTTATATTTTCAGGATATAGCTCAGAATCTCTGCAAATAAGATTGCAGGATTGTAATGCAAAAATTCTTTTTGTATGTGATGGATTTCAAAGAAGAGGCAAACCTGTTTCACAAAAACAAATTATCACTTCAGCAATAAAAGACACAAAAATAGAAAAAATAATTGTAATTCCGTACAAAGGAATTGATGTGTATGAAGAGTCAGCAAAGTTTGTTTTTTATGAAAAATTAGTATCTGCACAAAATTCCACATGTCATACTGAAATCATGGATTCCGAGGATCCATTGTTTATCTTGTATACCTCTGGAACCACTGGAAAACCAAAAGGGGTGATTCACACTCATGGGGGATTTTCAGTTTTTGCAGGATATCAGGCTGCATTTTTAATTGATTTGCATGAAAATGATGTTCTTTTATGGCCTGCTGATATTGGCTGGATTACTGGATTGGTTTGGAACGTTTATGGTCTTTTGATTAAGGGTGCTAGTGCAGTAATTTATGACGGTGCGTTGGACTATCCAAATTTTGACAGAATTTGGAATATGTTATACGATCATAGTGCAACAATTTTTGGAATATCTCCAACTGCAGTAAGATTATTTAAAAAAAATAATGTTAAACCGTTAAAATTACATTCACTTGAAAAAATAAAAAACATAGTCACTACCGGAGAGCCACTAGATGAAGATTCTTGGTGGTGGTTATTTGAAGAAGTTGGCAAGAAAAGAATTCCAATCACAAATTTGTCAGGAGGAACTGAAATAGGCGGTGCAATGTTATCTGTATTTCCAGGAATGAGACTAAAACCATCAACTGTCGGAATTCCATGTCCTGGGATGAATCTATATGTTTTTGATGATCATGGAAAATCGATTCTTCAAAAAAATGGCTATCTTGTAATTAAATCTCCTTGGCCTGCAATGACAAAAGGACTGTTAAATGATGATCAACGTTATATCAAAACTTATTGGTCACGTTTTGAAAATATATGGTTTCATGGAGATTATGTTTTAGTTGATGTTGATGGTTTATGGTACATGAAAGGAAGAACAGATGATGTCATTAATGTTTCTGGCCATAGAATGAGTACTGCAGAAATTGAACATGTTGTAATTTCACACAAAAAAGTATCAGATGCAGCATCTGTATCAATTCCTGATGATATCACAGGCGAAGCCATTGTTGTTTTTTATGTCACTGAAAATAAATCTGAAACTAGATTGGATACTGAAATATCTGACTATATTGTTGAGAAAATAGGAAAGATTGCACGCCCTAAAATCGTATTTCAAATATCTGATCTTCCAAAGACCAGAACTGGAAAAATCATGAGACGTCTATTAAAGGCTAAATTGTTAGGAATACCATTAGGGGATTTATCATCTATTGAAAATCCTCATGTATTAAATGAAATTTTAAAACTGTGATGTATTTTTGAAATTTGGAGTTATTTTTTATTATTAATTTTGACTGGCTGTTTTGGAATCTCAAAGTAAAATACTGTTCCGATATTTTCTTTGCTTTCAACCCATATCTTGCCTCCAAGACCCTCTGTGATTCCTTTACAAATTGCCAACCCTAAACCGCTCCCATTTCTTTTTCTGCTTGTAGAAGTATCTATCTGATAAAATTTCTTGAAAATTTCTTTTTGATTTGTTTCTGAAATTCCTACTCCGTTATCTTTTACAAAAAATTCTATGAAATTTTTGTCTGTTTTTGCACCAATCGTTATTTGTCCTTTATCGGGTTCGACAAAATCAATTGCATTTTTAATTAGATTTGAAAATACTTGATTAATTCTATCTTTATCGCTAAATATGACCCCCTTTTCTGCACTATCTTTTATCAGGTGGATGTTTTTCTGACTTGCAATCGGTTTGAAATCTTTTATTATGGAATTTAACAATTCTGCAACATCGATGTTTTCTTGATTAAACTCTAATTTTCCTAGGTCTAATTTCTGAGTAGTCAAAATATCCCCCACTAATCTTTGCAATTTTAACGCCGATGAGTAAATCTCATCTACTGCGTCTTGCTGTTTTTTATTTAATTCTCCCATTAATTCCTGTTTTTGTAACATTTGCACATATCCTAAGATTGGAACAAGTGGGGTTTTTAGTTCGTGAGACACCATTGATGAAAACTCTACTTTTTTTCTGTCGATCTCTTTTAATTTTTCTACATATTCTTTTTGCACAGATATTGTTTTTTCTACTTTTTGACCCATGCTCTGAAAATTATCATTTAGCTCATGAATTTCTTTTATGTTTGTGTTGATAGGTTTTCTATTTGTTATCTTGTTTGTTCTAGAAAACTCTGTCATGTTTTGTGCAAGCTTTTCAATAGGTTTTGTGATGCTTTTGGAAATGTAGACTGTGCTTAACAATGTTCCAGCGGCAACAGCAGTTGCAAAAATTAATAGTATCATTCCAGTGGATTGCTCTACTGCAGTGAGATAGTTTACCAACCCCATGTAAAATATGATGAAACTTGAAACTCCTGAAACTAGAAATAAAATATTTTTGATTGGAATCATTTCAGTTTACCCTCCCAACATTTAGGAGGTGGCTGATTCGACGATTCTTGAGTGTAGCAGATCTATATCTATTGGTTTTAGGATGTACGATGTTACACCACGTTTAACTAATTCGTCTAATTCCTCTTGAGTTATAGTGGATGCCGTAAACACAATTATCTTGTTGTTTTTTAATTGATCTTTGCTTTCCAATGCATTAATTACTGCATATCCGTCAAATTCTGGCATGGCCAAATCTAGTAGAACCACATCATGTTTGTTCTCTTGAATTAACCTCAATCCTTGTTCTCCATCGTTTGCAACTATGCAATTATGATTCTTTAATTCCAAAAATGTTGTTAGCATTTTTGTTATCTGTTCATTATCATCAATTATCAAAATATTGAGATGAGTTGAATTTACATCACTGTCTTTTATTGTGGAGTTTTTACTCATCTCTTAGCTCCTAATTTATTATCTGTTAGTTTGTAGTTTTTTTGTAAATAATTCAAAATAAGTTTTTCTTGTTCTATCTCACGCAATCTGTGCTCATATGTGATTTCAGATCCTAATAATGACTCTGCACTTGTTTCATCAATGTAATGTGCCTTTTTCCATATTAAACTAAACAATGATCTTAATGTAGTCACGAATGTTTTAGAATCGGTCCATAATGCCATCATGTCTTTTACCTCTGAACTGCTTACAAAGAAAATTACTTCGTTATCATCTTTGATTATAAAGCAAAAGTCTTCTCTGTTTTTATCATCTAGTTTTTTGATTTTTTTAGCTGGGACATCTTCAAAGATATGCATACCTTTGCTCGAATAATCTGAAAGAATTCTTAGTTCTGATTTTGTTTTTTTAAGGAGCGTTGTAAACTCTGTATGATAAAACTTTTTAAAATCTACTTCAGTTCCTAACACCAGTATGTTTTCTGATGATTCTTTTATCATCTGCTCTAGTTTTACTAGAATTGAATTTCTTCCTTGCAGTGTTTGAAATTTGTTTTCATCTGTCTTTTCCTTATTTCCTGAATATTTTGGAATCATCTTCCATAGTTTTATGATCCCCTCTTTGCCTGTTTCTAACTCATTGATTCTATTTTTTGTGTTTTTTGATTTGTTGTGCAACCATTGGTAAAAAGGCACCAACATCAGTCACTATTCCTAATGCCTGCCATGTTCCTCTATCCATAAGCTTGGTAACAGTTGGCTGATTGATATCGACTACTATAACTTTGACATTTGCAGGTAGCATGTTTCCAGTTGCAATGGAATGAAGCATCGTAGAAATCATAATTACCATGTTTGCATCCTTGAGAATTTTTTTATATTCTCTTTGAGCTTCTGCTACATCTGTGATGACATCTGGTAATGGACCATCATCACGAATAGAACCTGCTAATACAAATGGAATTTTATTTTTTACACACTGGTACATAATGCCCCGGGTTAGTTTTTTTGTTTTAACCATATTGGAAATTGAACCTGCACGAAATACTGCGTTTATTGTCTCCATATGATTTCGATGTCCTCTGTATGCTAAAGTTGCATCATGTACATTCATTCCAAGTGATGTTCCCAACGTGGCATATTCTATATCATGTACTGCAAGTGCATTTCCAGCTAAAACCCCGTCGATGAATCCCAATTTGATCAACTCTGCAACAGCATCTGCTGCACCAGTATGGACTATCGCTGGTCCTCCAACGATTATTATTTTTCCACCGGATTTTTTTGTTTTGTAAATGTCCTCTGCAACTTTTTTTGCAATGTGCTGAGTTGGTCGCTCACTTGAGCTAGAGCTTCCCATAAATTCAAAGACGTTTACTCCCTCTCTTGGACGCTCTGGAGGAGTGATCTTTATTCCGCCTTCTCCAACTATTATTTCGTCTCCTTTTTTTATATCTCTTACAGGTACACAAAATGCTCTGTTGTCTTTGACTACAATACATTTGTCCATCATCATATTTTCTACCTGAATCCATTTTTCGTTATAGAAAATTTGAGTGTGGTTATTGGTAGTACTGTAAAAATCATCCGGCATTACCATATCTTTTGGTGATTTTTTTAGCAAAATTCCTTTTTGTATTTTTGAAACTGCTCCTTCACGATAAATTGTTTCTAAAATTTCATCTAGATGTTTTTGATTTTTTCCAGTAACTGATAATCGAGCATATGATGGATCCTTCTTTTTTTTTCCAATGTTGATTTCTTCTACTTGGAATTCACCATGAAGATCCATAATTTTATCGAATATCTTTGTAAGAATAGAGGAATCAATAAGATGGCCACTGACTTCAATTTCTTGAGAAAACTTTGCCATTTGTTATTATAAATATGAACATAACAAAAGCTTTACGCTGATTTTTTTTGACTATTATTGGTAAAAAATTGTTAGTTTTACTATACCGGAAGTATTACTTTGCCTTTGTATTCTAAAATATTGTCTTTTTGAAATGAATACTCGAGAATTTCTTTTTGTGCCTTTGTTACTCCTTGAACAATTGTTTTAGAAATTCCGTTTTTATCAACTAGTGCAAGTATGTATCCACTGCTATCAGTTAAAACAAATCCTGCAGATTCATCTACAAATGCATAAAGATTTTCCTCTCCTACTGGCTCCCATACATCGGATTTGTTATCCCTTAGTGCAAGTGCAGGCATTGCTTTTCCGTTTGTCAATGTGTTTAGATACTCTCTTGCACTTGCAACTCTTTTTTGTCCTGTTTTTAAGGCCTGAAAATATTGCACAACTAAATTACAATGTGATTGTTATAAAAACAGTATCTCAAAAGACTGTTATATCTTTCAATTTCAATATAGTCATGCCACTGACAAACAATGTAATAATAAAACTAAATGAAATCACCACTATTGTTGAAGATAAAAGTAAACTAAAAGATCAGGAAATAGATGAGATCAAATCAATCTTTAGAGAGATCCTCAAAAGTGGTGAAAGATATGATGTGGATGATATTGAATCGTGGTTTGAAAATGAGGGTAGCTGGTCAAACAAGTCATCACGAATTAGAGTGATCAATCTTTCCCATTATATCCAAGACAAATATGAACAGACATCTAGACTGAAAATCATCTCTGACGATTAAGATCAGTATCGTAAAAACTAAGTTTCTAGCTGTTCCAAGAGTCTGCTCACAATCTTTGCATTTTCCTTTCTTTCACCTAGTATTTTTTCTAGTCTTTGATTTTTTGTTTTGTCATTTGATGAAATTATTTGGAAATATTCTTCATCCAAGTCATTATTTGCCTGTAATCTTTTAATGACTTCAAAAAGTATTCCTATGATTTGTTTTTGTGCTTCAATTAACTCCTCTTTGTTTTTTTCAGACATGTTATTTCTCTATTATTTTTTCAAACAAGTCTAACAATTTTAGATTAGTTATTTCAGTTCTTGCAGAATTAAAAAAAGAGGCTAATTGTTCTTGAGAATATCCTTCTTTTGAATAAATTTTTGCTTGCAGCGCCATTTCCAACCTGTCTAACTGATGGACTATTTTTGATTCCATCGAATTACCCAACTGGTATTCATCCCAAAGAGCACTGTATTGTTGTTGAAGTGATGTTGGTAAATCACTTAGAATTTTTTTCATTGCATTATTTTCTAATGTCCTTTTCTTATCTTTTGGAATTTGTTCTGGTGTAACATCACCGGTTATGGATTCTGCTAAATCATGTAAAAGAATAATTTTTAAGATCTTTTCCACGTCATAATTCTCCAAATCTGCGAAGATCATACCCATAATTGCCATAGAAAATGTATGGTCTGCAACTGATTCTGGATTATTAATTGATAGTTTGTCAATCCATCCTTGACGTGGAATTTTTTTTAGATTTATAGATGTATTAAAAAAACTTAGAATCAAGATCGTGATATTTTTGAGGTATTGAATTTTAATTTCAATTTGGAATGAATAGTTATGTTTATGTTTTTAGTAAAGTTTGCAAATTTTAAATTATGATGATGCAGGATATTTTTGGACAATAACTGTGTCTGTATCTAAATGGTAATAAATAATTCGAACAACATAATAGTTCAAGGTATTTTTTATACAATATTGAAAATATATACAAAAACAGGCGATGATGGAACTACAGGATTACAGGGAAACTCTAGAGTATCAAAATCAAATCCAAGAATAATTGCTTATGGCACAATTGATGAGGCAAATGCAGTAATTGGAATTGCCTTGTCTTACAAATTAGATGCAGACATCACTATATTGTTAAATAAAATACAAAACGAATTGTTTGTAGTTGGAGCTGACCTTTCAAATCCAGACATGAAAGATGATAAAAACAGAATCACCGAGAATATGATCTATAACTTAGAAAAAGATATTGACAAATATGAGAAAGAGTTACCCCCATTAACTAATTTTATCTTGCCGGGGGGCATTATTACAGCATCTCAAATTCATCATGCTAGAACAATTATACGAAGAGCTGAAACAAATATTGCGTTATTAAGTGAACAAGAAAAAATCAATGATAACTGCATCAAATACATTAATCGCCTGTCTGATTTATTTTTTGTTTTATGCCGTGTTTTAAATAAAAGAAATGGGCAAAAAGACACACTTTGGAAAATATAGAAATTAAGTAGAGTATATGTAATTCATGTATGGAGTATTTGTTAAACCATTATCTCTATAGTGATTTCTTGTTCATAAAACCTAAAAACAGTCTACTTGTTTGTATGTGTTATTTTTATTCGAAATTCTTATTTCCTAGTAATTGAACGTTTTAGTGAATATAGATGGGGAAAAATTACGTGGAAAAACAAATGAAAAAACTGTTAATTGAAGAGCAAGAAAAATTAGAACAGGAAATAAATGATGCTGTAAGAAATAGATTGAAAAAAATCAATACAGAGTAAACTTGTCAATTATTGAATATATCTGATTTTATTTCAAATTTATTGCTGTCTTATTTGCTGCCAGAACATGCAAATTCTTGATCTTATCTACTTTTGATATACAGTTATGATAAAGACAACTTTTAATTCCTCAACTCAAAGCAAAATTGTTGTGCCAGCGTAGCTCAGCCTGGGAGAGCACTCGGCTGAAGACCGGGCCGTCGGGCGTTCAAATCCCCCCGCTGGCATCTTTTATTTTATA